>Ga0123355_10000510_pt1 | contig 51697 bp, 43 predicted proteins | sample TergutEmb28metaG_3_FD_89872 | JGI IMG/M metagenome (GOLD analysis project Ga0123355, IMG submission 89872) | Embiratermes neotenicus P1 segment gut microbial communities from Petit-Saut dam, French Guiana - Emb289 P1 | ecosystem: Host-associated > Arthropoda: Insects > Digestive system > Gut ... | reverse complement strand
TGGAGAATGTTTTCCTGATTTTGAAGCAATGGAGAGGTATAGCAACAAGATACGCTAAATTGACATCATCATATCTTGCGACTATACATTTGCGGTGTTTGTATTGCTATTTTAATTGAAGTGAGCAGTTTGTCCACAGGCTATAGCACTCTAGTGCTGGAGGTGTTATACTATAAATGAAAAAAGGTTAAACTAAAACTGGCATATCGTTTATGCGACAATGACGGTGTAAAATGTTTTGCAAAACAAATTAAGAGAGGAAAATCTAATTATGAAAAGAAAACTATCAACAACCTTGCTGACTCTGATATTGCTACTAACAGTTCTACCAACCAAGCCCATAATCGCGCAAGCACCATCATTAGTACAGAGCATTAACATCCATTTTAGTGAAGATGTATTTGTTGTACTTACTAATGTATACGAGTTCTATGCTCCTTTTGGTCACCGAATGAGCATATACATGGGTGAAGGAGGATCTGTTCGTTTTATGGGTGCAGATGCCCCATATGGTTTATACACTGGAAGAACATACTTTTTTGATGAACTAACCATTGGGGGTTCGGCAGTGTCTTTTAATCTTGGCTGGTGTAACTCAACAAGCCGCCTAGTCTGGGCAGATTACATGGGTTTGATTGGTGGAACTTATGAATGGGTTGCACAAATCATGTTAAACCGATATATCTCATTTGAGGCTCACGCTGCTGCACTACAACAACATGGTCGATACAGCCTATTTCGTCATACATGGCAACAAGACACAGGCACAACAGAACCCCAAGCACCAATACTTGAAGCTCCTCGTATCACAGAAGTGACTATTCGCCCCCCTGATATATTTGAGGATGATGACCTATTAATAACTTTAACCTATGTATACGACCATATTGGCAGAGCAGATATTGCAACACAAACTGCACGCTGGTTCTACCTTGCGCCTAATGGCACTATCAGTTTTAACCGTAATATAGAACTCTCTAGCATGTTTGGTGGTGGGGAAAGGTTTGAAACAATCTACCTTGTTGCTGGTGAAGTGTTCAGTATGCAGGGGCATGAGAATGTTAGTTTTTACTATGGAAGTTTTCCTGTTTATGGTCATCACTACGCAACTGAAAGGCAACTTCATTTTACTTTTAGACTACCTGACCAAAACATGATGCCTTTGTTGCCAGGTTACTACAGTCATAATGACCGCGTTTCGGATTTTGCCGTGAATATTGCATTATCTCCAACAAATAATGAACCAACTGGAGATGCACGTGTGCTACGTTTTGCAATAGACAACACAACTTTTACTGACAATGGCGTAAACTATACTCTTGAAGCCGCACCTTTCATAGCCCAAGACCGCACAATGGTTCCCCTGCGTGTTATTGGTGAAGCCTTGGGTGCAACTGACCTAGACCTTACGGATGGTATTGTAACATTTAATATAAACGGACAAGCATTTAGTATGACTATCAATCAGCCGTTACCTAATGACATGGGTACGCCCGTTATCGTAGCAGATCGCACTTTTGTACCAATTGTGTTTATCATAGAAGAAATGGGCGCATTAGCACGTTGGTGTGGAGATGCACGTGCTGCTTATATTTATATCGGATAATTGTTAAAAACTCAGCCGTCCATTAGGATGGCTTTTTTTGAGCTTCAGACAATGCTGTTTCTAAAAGAGTGATAACATTCTTTGAGGGCAATGGCTCGATACTTCCTCGTACAGTATGTGCAGGGATGCAGATATCAAAATCGAATTTTTTATATGTTTCTATATTGTCTCCAGTATATAGTACTTTATTGACTGAGTCATATACACTTATGCAATCTTCTGTGTGAAAAGGCGAATGAAAAATAGTGATACCATCCTCTGGAAAACCTATACTGTTTCCAAATACAAGATTAGGTAGGCATTTGTGGACTTCTCCGTCAATATATTCTTTGACCCTATCCATATCTTTTTTAATTTTTCCATCCCATTCCTTATCAATTATTTCACGGCACAATATATGAGAGATTATTGTGTGGTTTTCAAGAACCCAATTTCCTAAAATATGGTCTGCGTGTGCATGAGTATTTATAGCAATTATCGGTTTTTCATCATTCCCGATATATTCAATTATCGTGGTAACATTATTGCCCCCCATTCCCGTATCAATTATAAAATTATGCCTTTTGCCCAATATTAAACCTAGAACCACATCATAAGCCGCATTTTCTGGAGTGCTGAACGTGATGTTGCGGTTAGTAACTTTGGTTATCCTCATTTCATCCTCCTGTCTTACTATTTATCCTGATACTTCGCGCAACTAAAAATCCTTGACAAAATGTCACTGGTGGAAACTTGAGGAGTATCTTAGTGCGAGTATTTTTAATCAACTGTTCATGTAGGATTTATATAATGCTTCAAAGTTATCAAAGCATTGCGCTTCAAGTCCTACTTTTTCATACTCGTGCAAATATTCATCCATAATTTTCAAGAATTCTATAAGAATTTTATCTAGATTATCTGAATCAAAATATTGCATTAAATCATACTTTTTTGTTCCAATTCTCTCCGTCATTTCATCAAAGTAGCTTTGCGCGCCTTCTGCTATTAAGAAAGTATAAAATTTATCTTTTTTAGCTACGCCAAGTTTAAACTTGTTTCTCAAATTACACCAACATTCCTCATACCAGCCTTTAAGATTGTCATAACTAGGTATAGGCTTTGGGGTATATGTTTGATATAGCTTTTCACGAAGTGATAATACAGAAGACAAAAGCAATCCTGAATATTGCCGAATATCATCAATTGATTTTGCATCTACAATAGCTTTATGCAGTTTTTCAAAATCGTCTGGCAGATATTTGAATGTTGATAATTCTTCAAGGTATCGTTTTACCCCACGCTTGATACAGGTGTTGTTAAGGCTTACTATGCTGTTTATTACGTTAAACAAAAGAGTGGCTGAAGCATAACGTACATTTCCTATACTGTTTGACAAAAGCATATCCGCATAATCTTGTTTTGCCAAGTTGATATGTTTATCCGCACGATTTATGCTGTCCATAGTAATGCCCTCAGATAGCTTTTGTAATGCTTTTCCTTTTAGCACATTAAGCCTTTCCAAATATTCGGGCTTGGCACAATACAAAACTTGTAAATCAGTCAAGACCGAAACATCAAAGCTATCAAGTTCGGCTTTCTTTTCGAGATTGTCCCAAGGAGTACAATAAATGTCATAACCCACATCATCAAAAATGAAGCAACTGCTTATTTGCCAACCCCTTCCTGTGTTATTAACAATGATTAGGTCAAGGTCGCTTTTTTCGTGGAAGTCATTAGTACTAAACGAGCCTGTAAGCCCAATTAAAGCAATATCCTCTGGGAAGTCCCTTTTTGCCTTTTCTATAATCATGCAAATTAGGTTTTTATTCTTGTCTGCCAATCTTTGTTTAAGTGCATTGTCCATTTATTTATGCTCCTCTGTGTTAAAATTTCCTGCGTAAAACCTTATTTTTGAACTTGACTTTTATAGTAGGTTTATGAATTTCTCGCCAACATCAGATGTATTTCCATCTATAGCTTGGGAAAGCCACTTTACTATAGAAATACCATCTTGCATTTCACTGTATAGAAGTTTAGGTGTTCCAGCGAATATGTGAGGTGTTGTTTTATCTTTTGTGCTTTTTCCATAGTCTGTGAGATAGTAAAAATAATTAGGGATTTCTTGCTTTAGAGTTTTGACTGTTTCTGCCAAGGTGGTATGAAATTCTGTTAATGCTTCGGAATTAACCATTTGCTTGCCGTGGTTCATTTTGTACATCATTTCAACAAGTGCTTTATCCCACACAGAGTTTGAGTGTAGAAACAGTGTTGATGAAGGCATAAAATCCCTTGCATATCGGAATAGGTCGGCAATTAACGCATTATCCTTGATGTACTTCATTAAATCTGGGCTAACCTTCCAGACATCTTTTGCAATTTTAGCCCATAACGAAGAATATATGTGTGTTCCCTCTGAATACACAATAACACGCTTGCAATCAGGATAAACGCTTTGAATTTGTGGGGCATGGGCAACACAACCATGCCCACCTGCACTTAATCCCATAATAAACAGGGTTTCGGGTATTTGGGGGCAAAGTTCTTTTAATATCGTCAATGCTGCCGCTACATTCTTTTGCCCATGATGATGCAATATCTTGGATTCATTTTTCAGGTTTACATAAGAGAAGTCATTGTTCCCAATGTGAAAATCACCGCTCACATAAGGAAGATTCATCATGTGCCAATCACGAAACGGATTTCGTTTATCATTCGCCTTAAATAAACCTACATCTGCGAAATTCAGTTGTATTGGTGCAACATCACTTATATAAAAAGCCTCTTGTTTTTTGAGGATTGCCCCTATGGTAAATGGTCTAGCGGCAGTTTCTTCATTCCATGATGCACCACCACCGATGAAATTAATTAGTAATTTATTTACTATTCCTTTTTTCAGCAAAACCCTGTACGGTTTTCCTGTACTGCTGACACAACCCTCAAGCGGTTTTTGATACCATTTCTGTGTTTTTGCAGTAGACACATTCCATAATGATGGCATTAGCCAATCTCCTCCTAATGTTACGATTGGTGATTTGCTTCTATTATTTCACATTTGAATGTCTATTTCAATCTGGAATGCCATAAATCTAAAGATTGTATTAGTAAATTTTCTCTTGACACTGAAAAAATGTTATGCTACTATCTTAACATTGTTAAATTAACAGTGTTAAGATTAAGGAGGAGTTTATGAATAATAAACCATATCATCATGGTGGCTTGCGTACTGCTTTGATTGAAAAGGGGATTGAAATGATTAACGAAAGTGGCACACAGGCACTCTCGTTGCGAAAGGTTGCAGCGGCTTGTGGGGTTAGCGAAGCAGCACCCTATGCTCACTTTGCAAACAAAAAAGAGTTGCTGGGTGCGATTGAGAGTCACATCTCAGGCAAATTCACAACTGTGCTAAAAGAGTCAGTGAAAGAAACAGGCGAAACACTCGAAGGGCTTGTTTGCTTAGGGTCTGCATTTGTCATGTTTTTTGCTAATAATCCAGAGTATTTTGATTTAATTTACAACCATTTAGATATCAAAGCTGGTGGTGAAAATGAATACGCACCATATGATTTTATTTTGGACTTTATGTCAAAGTTGTTTGACAATATTAACTATCCAGAAGACCTGCGAAAGAAAACATTTTTTTTACAGCTCGCTTGGATTCAAGGGTTGATGTTGCTCTCTCTCATGGATTCTGATAAAGACCCTTCTATATGGGAGGAAAGAGTGCGGGATGCATTGTCAACAAATTACTTACTTTTCCCAACAAATAATTCTTAGGAGTTGCATTACATGATTACTTTGTTCAAAAAAAATAGAATGTTTCGTATACTTTTAGGGTATCAGCTTTTTTCAGGGCTTGGGGGAGGTATATTTGCAATATTTATGCTTCTTTCTGTCCATCTTATTTATCAAAACCCAATATACACAGGCATTGCAGGGTTCTTAATATCAGCTCCCCATATATTTTCGTTTGCTGTTGGTCCTGTTATAGACAAACGTAGCAAGCCCGCCATAATGCGTTTGACGACATTATTGGAGTTTGCAGTGATGGCATTGTTGGCGTTTACACCTTTGTTAGAGCAAATCGGTGTTTTGTTCATGTTTGCCACAATACTTGCTTTTTCCATTGCCGCTGTATTCGAGAGTCCAGCAGGTACGGCTTTGTTGCCACAAATTATCCAAGAAGAAGAAATATTACAGGCAAACTCACTTATACAGATTATTACATTGGTTGGTGGTCTTGCCGTTGTAGTCATATTGTTCACATCTTTAGGGGCAGGCGATGATGCTAATTTCAGATTTATATATGGGCTTTCTGCGGGATTTTTAATATTTGCGTTTGTTCTCGCTTTGTTTTTAAAAGACCCGTCTGAAAAAGCATCAGAAGAAACATCCCAAGGACAAAGTTATTTACAGGACTTAAAAGAGGGTACAAGATTTATCAGGAACAATATTTTGCTATACATTGTAATAATCGTTGTATCTTTGTCTCTGTTTGCAGAAATTGCAGCTGTTAATAGACCCATGTTTTTTGAATATCACGCTGGTGTGCAGGGATATATCGTTTTTGCCGTTATAGCAATAATAGGCGGGATTGTGGCATCTGTTTTTACAGGTGTGCTGGGTAATAAATTTAAGGTTGGGCGACTTGCTACTGTACTGTTGATGATTGCTGGTATTGTGCGTATTATTTTTGCGCATGTGCTTCCTTTGAATTTTGCGGGTGCGCTGGCAATACTGATTTTTTACTCCACCTTTTCAACTTCTACAAGCATTATTTTTTCATCATTAAAACAAAAGATACCACCAAAAGACATGGTAGGGCGCGTAAGTACAATTTCAACAACATATGTGGTCATTTTTGTGGCTATAGGCGCATTGATGGGTGGCTTCTTGGGAAGTATTGTGCCTGCTGTTGACCACATTTTCATCTACCAAGGTGTAAGTTATCTAGTGGTTGCTGTATTTATGATACTTATTCCGAGCGTCAGAAAATTGCCGAGCATTGAAAAAATTAATATATTCAATGGATGATTATTTTGAACTCCGACTCAGGTATGGAGCGACATGAATCGCTGGTTGGTGAAATTATTGAATATGTCTGTAGTGCTAATGGGATTGCCTTACTATAATGAAATTTACTGATGTTATAGAAAACCTCTCTATTTTGTGTGCAAAAAAGAGAGGTCACATGTTTAGAGGCAAACTATAATAATTTTAGGAGTGAGATAAATGGATTGGATTGAACATCTAAATAAGGCTATTGCTTACATGGAAGAACACATGAGGTCAGAAATTGACTATACGCAACTGGCAAAAGTCGCTGGTTGCTCCTCTTTTCATTTCCAGCGTATGTTTTCCTAATAACTGTTATGTGAACAAACTTGCCAATGCCAACTGGAATTGCGCCCCTTCACCGACATAAGTACGAAGTGAAGGGGCTATATTTTGAAAGGAGTGGTGGCAGAATGACCCAAAATAAAAAACTAACCACTTTACACACAGATATATATTACACCCTTGAGTAGGAATTTATTTCAATTTCTATATTGTCCTGACTTTTTAGAAACCTAACAATATTCTCAACTTCTGAATCAGAAATAAATCCTCCCTGAAGCCGAATAGGTTTATTTTGCCCAATAGGAAGAAATAACATGTCGCCCTTTCCTAGCAACTTTTCTGCACCATACATATCAATAACTGTCCTGCTGTCTATCCCTGATGATACCGCAAAAACTAAGCGGGATGGAATATTAGCCTTGATTAATCCCGTGACAACATCAACCGATGGGCGTTGTGTGGCCACAATTAAATGAATGCCTGAAGCCCGCGCCTTTTGTGCAAGGCGACAAATGGAATCTTCCACATCATTTTTTGCAACCATCATTAAATCTGCCAATTCATCAATAATGATTACAATTTGTGGTAATTTCTCCTTGCCTGTTGAGTTATAGCCTTTTAAATCACGGCAACCTATTTCTGCAAAGGCATTATAACGGGCTTCCATTTCCTGAACTGCCCAGTTTAATGCCCCAGATGCCTTTTTGGGGTCTGTCACCACAGGGGCTAATAAATGTGGGATTCCATTATAAACACTTAGTTCAACTTGCTTTGGGTCAATCATTAATAACTTAACCTCTTCAGAGTGTGATTTATACAATAAACTAGCAATTAAAGTATTTATGCATACAGATTTCCCACTTCCTGTTGCTCCTGCAATAAGTAAATGTGGCATTGTTGCCACATCTGTTATAACTGGCGCACCTGTGATATCTTTTCCTAAGGCAAACGCCAACTTGGATGGGAATTCTTTAAATTGCAATGTTTCGATAATATCACGCAAAAATACATCCTGCGGCTCCTTATTTGGAATTTCTATGCCCACAGCTGCTTTTCCAGGTATAGGGGCTTCTATGCGTAGCCCCTGCGCCGCAAGAGCAAGAGCCAAATCATCAGAGCGCCCTGCGATAGAACTGACTTTAACCCCCAATCCTGGCGCAAGTTCATAACGTGTTACTCTGGGTCCGATACTAACCTCTGTTACTTTTGCTTCAATGCGAAAGCTATTAAGTGTTTCCTCAAGTATACGCGAATTTTCCAAGATATCACGCCTAGATTCTGCACGCATTCGCATATTTTCGTTTTTTGTTAATAAATCAATAGGAGGGAAATTACCAAAAATCACGGGCATAGATGGAACAGGGAGCATTTCATGCGCCATAATAGTAATTTCGGAAGAATTAGAAGACTCAAGGGGTTTGCTTATACGTAAATGCCTTTCAATCTCTTTTATATTTTCCTCAATGACATTTGAGCAAAATGTAAATTTGGGGATGGTGGGTAATGTGGGTTCTTCATATGTTTCATATTCATGACTTTGATGTTCTCTATAGAGTTCTTTAACGTGGTCTGTTGCTTTGCCTATGAGGGTTACTAATGAGTATCCACTGATTAACACCAACAGCACTATAATAGCTCCGATAAGAACTATTGAAGTGCCAAAATTTCCAAATAGAAATTGTAAAAACATTCCCAATACAGCACCAAGGATACCACTACCAAGGACATACCCTTCTCTGTAGATTACTTGCATGGTTCTAAAAAATCTGAGATTTTCTTCTGATTGTAATTGCAATGATGATAGCGGATTGATTATATGTATAAACGCTAAAATTAGCCAAAACAATAAAAATATATTCAACATAGACACATTGATTCTTTGATTCCAGAGTTTAGTAACACCCACAAAAATCAAAGCCACAGGCAACACAAAAGCCCCCATTCCTAAAAGTCCAATGAGAATATAGCGAATATTTCCTATAAAACCTGCCTCGCTGGAGATAAATACACCAACAAGAAGCAAAAAACCTGTAATAAGAATCGCCCATGATTTTGCTTCTTGTTTAATGGCAACATTAGTTTTGTTGCTCTTTTTCTTCCTATTGTTATTATTATTCTTATTCCCAGTACCCACAAATGCACCTTCTCTAAAAGTAATCAGATGCATTATACCAATAAAAGGGAATTATTGCAATTGCATCATGCGACTTCCAGCTAAAAGTTTCACACAAAATTCCCTTGCGAATTTTTGGGGAATGTCTTTATTTGCTAGGAAATTGCATTTATAATAAGAAATTTGAAAAGTCACTTAAATGATGATAACATTTGAGTGGATTATTTTTATTGGGGTGACACATATGGGATTATTTAAAAGCAAAAAAAATGCTATAGAACAGGCAAAAAAGGATAGCATACATGAGATAGTATGCTTATATTGTTTTAGAAATTTCTCGCATGATAGGGTAATGTTTCGCGCACTTGAAGCTCTGGATACTGACGGCTATCAAGCACAAACTGATTTAGTTTTAGATGATTACCGCTCGCGTTTTCACTTAGATTCGGCAGGGGAATTAAATGCCGTCCTTGACCCAGATGAATTTAGCGAAATTCATAAAGGATATCACAGAGGTGTATTATCCTCTCTAAAGGATGATTATGACAATATAACAACAAAACGGCTTTGCCCATATTGTCATAATGACATAACACAAAGTGCAGGTTTTTCCCCGAGTACGATTATTTCAGTGGTGGGCGCGAAACAGTCTGGAAAATCTGTATATCTAACCAGCCTTATTCACACCCTAAAATCTGTTACTCCTCATAATTTTCCAATTTTTTGCACACCAATAAATAGTGAGATGGGGCGTAAATTCAAATCAGCATATGAAGATCCACTAATAGAAAAGGGACGGTTAATCTACTCCGCACATGGCAAACAACAAGAGCCTTTTATTTTTACACTTTCTTTTTCAGATGGCTCAAAACCTGAAATTAACGTAGCTTTTTTTGATGGAACAAGCGATGAATACATGGATATATACGCGGCACATATTCGCAATTCATCAGGAATATTGTTTTTAGTAGACCCAATGCAATTCCGCTCTGTGGGGCGGAAAATTCAACTAAAAAATCATTTAGATTTTCTGCCAAGTGATGAACCTGTTGACATATTAAGTGAACTCGTAGACGATTATATTTATAAGCAGGGTGGAGAAATATCTGATATTCCAACAGCAATTATTCTCTCTAAAACAGACTTACTTGAATCTCTTGCGGGTGAAGAGGATTTTGTACGCACTGGAAGCCATTTCTTTTCAAATTACAGGCATAAAGAATTTTTTACTATAAGCGAATTTGATAAAATTAACAAAGAGATAGACAAGCTAATTACCACAGTAGACCCTAATTTCCGCAATGCACTAACCCGTCGTTTTTCTAAATTAGGATTTTTTGCAATAAGTGCATTAGGGCATAAAATAGGAACTTTCGCCCCCATACGTGTTGATGAACCATTCCTCTGGATTTTGTATCAAATGGGCTATATTGAAGGCTATGATAGTGATGGTGTAAGACCAACGTATTAGAAGATGTCCTTCCATTGAACTTAGTAGTTTACGCCGTGCGAATGCAAGGCGCGACGGCATCGCCGTCGGAACGGAAGCGGGCTTTGCCCGTTGTAGTGAGAGGGGTTTGGGGGTAGACCTCCATTGAAATTAGTAATTTACGCCGTGCGAATGCAAGGCGCGACGGCATCGCCGTCGGAACGGAGGCGGGCTTTGCCCGTTGTAGTGAGGGGGTTTGGGGGTGGAACCCCCATTTAGATAGATAGAAAGAGAGGATATATATGGCTTTTATTCGCACATCATTTGATTGGGCAGGGGATTTGTACATTAGATGGTTTTCTGAATGGTTTCATATACATTTTCTTATTAGAACAGTTATAATTTTGCTTTTGTTGTGGCTTATTATTTATATAGCCATTCAATTTTTTCATTATATAATTGCACCAATATTTTTGTTATTTTATTATCATGTTATCTTTCGGTTGTGGAACTTTCTTTTTGTTGAAACTCCTCAAGAATGGATTTATATACATTATCATTCAAAAGACAAACCTGACTTTAATGATACTTATTTTCGCCTGTGTGATAAAACAAGGCGTAATCGTTTAATTCTTTCCCGCTCTAGATATATAGATGTTGTAAGCAGAACACGAAAAGTTGCCACTCGTTTACTGGCTATGTCTTGCGTGATTGCTACTTTATGGGCAATGTCTTTTGGTCTTCACCATGAGTATACTATCCCTGTTTGGGGCGAACAAAATAACAATATTATTATAGATAACAACAATTCTAGTACGTCACCTCCAGCCAATACTTTTCCCCCTCCTTCAATGGTATCACCCACCCCTGAAAATGATATTAATGAGTCTCTAGGTGACGAAAATATATCTGATGATATCGAATATGGCTATCTAAACCCAGCTAACATCCCCCCTTACGCAAATGTATTTTTTGTGCTTAACGAATCTGGTAACTCTGGTGCAAGGTTGCGCGATGCTCCAAATATTTCTCAATCAACTATTCTTGAAATTGTCTGGTTTGATGCCATTTTGGAATATCTACATCAATTTGTACCTGATGATGAAGTAAGGGGATTGTATTGGTTACGTGTACTCACCCCAAATGGCACAGAAGGATATATTAGCAGTCAATTAGTTTATATTCTTTCTGATTAAATTAATTTAAAGGTTTGCTTATTACAACACCCCACACCAACTGCTACATAGCAGAAGGATATGGGGTTTTTTAATGTTTTAAAAACTTACACTTGCAAAAAAGTGAATTTTTTATTATCATGCCATTAATTACATTAAATGGGAGAGGGATTATATGTCACTTCAACTTGACATACAAGGGCGTGTACTTATAGCTACACCAGAAGGCGAGCTAGACCATCATAAAGCCGAACGTTTGCGCATCCAAATAGATTCTGCATATGAAAAATCGCCATGTAGGCACATGATATTAGACATGTCAGCTGTAAGTTTTATGGATTCATCAGGCATTGGGATGATAATAGGACGCTATAAAAATGCGGAAAAACGTGGAGGGCAATTGGCACTGGCACGTTTGAATCCAAATTTAAGTAAGTTATTTGAATTATCAGGTTTGGCAAAAATCGTTTTACGTACCCAAACAGTAGAGGCAGCATTAGAATCTCTAGGGGGTTACAGCCATGACTAACAATAAAGCCATGTTAGAGATAGAAGCCCGTTCTGAGAATGTATCACTTGCACGGGTTGTAGCGACGGCATTTGTAACAACACTAGACCCAACAATAAGTGAATTATCTGATATAAAGACAGCCGTTTCAGAAGCTGTGACCAACGCCATTATACATGGTTATGATGAACCATCAGACAAAGACGAAATAAACAAAACAGACGAAACAGTAAAAACCGTAATAATGCACCTTTCATTTGAAGGAAAAAAAGTAACTATAGAAGTTTCTGATAAAGGTGTAGGTATAGAAAATATAGAATCTGCACGAGAACCATTATTTACAACAAAACCAGAAATGGAGCGTTCTGGATTAGGCTTTACAGTAATGGAATCCTTTATGGATGTGGTGGAAGTGAATTCTACACCAGGGGTGGGAACAACTGTCATTATGACAAAAACCCTCAAGGAGCAATGAAATGGATGCAACTTTGACACTAATAACTCGCGCTCAAACGGGTGACAATGACGCGGCAGAACAATTAATAAGAGAAAACAGTGGGCTAATCTGGTCTGTTGTAAAAAAATTTTCAAAGCGTGGTTACGAACTAGATGACTTATATCAAATTGGTGCAATTGGTTTATTAAAATGCATTAGAAAATTTGATTCTACCTTTGAAGTAAAATTCTCCACATATGCCATACCCATGATAATTGGTGAAATTAAACGTTTTTTGCGCGATGATGGCATGATAAAAGTATCACGCCCTATGAAAGAGCTTGCAACAAAAGCACGTTATACTACAGAAATGCTAACTGCTAAATTGGGACGACAACCCACTATTAATGAACTTGCAGAAGAATTACAAGTTAGTGCAGAGGATTTGGTTGTTGCAATGGAAGCGGGGCATGATGTGGAATCTTTGTATGCCACAATCTATCAGGGCGACGGAAGCCCCATTTTTCTTATAGATAAGGTTGCCCAAGGGCTAGACAGTGGAGAGCAAACAATTAACATTATTGCCTTAAAAGATATGATTGAACGGCTAAAGCCAAAAGAACGTCAAGTAATTATATTGCGCTATTTTCAAGATAAAACACAGGTGGAAGTTGCAAAAGCAATTGGGGTATCACAAGTGCAAGTTTCACGCATAGAAAAAAAAGTGTTGTCAGCGTTAAAAGAGGCTTTTTCTGAGGAGTAGTTTTAGAATCATCGGGTTACACCCCAAACACCGCAAGGGACGAGTCCCTTGACCCTTTTTTAGGATGTGCCATGCACGTCCTTTTTTATTTGCTAGGAAATTGCTCTCGTTTCCGTCGTCAATGGGGCGCGGCCCAAGCCCCGCCACTACAGCGCGAATGAATCGCGCTTCCGTTTCCTTCGGAAAGTGGCGTAGCCACTTTTTTATTTTAAATGAAAAATCGCATATGACACGGCAAACGTATAATAAACCTTTTCATATGGAGCCGCGTATATATTTGTAGGATTCTGTTAAAGGAGTTGTTTATATGGGTTATCAAAAAAGTAATAAGGGACATAAATCCCAAGTAGCAACCAAAAATCAAGAACAAAAGAAAAATGAATCAGGTTATTTGGGTCTATTTTGGTCTATAGTTTTAACAATTGGTTGTGTCTTATTTTTGCTCATCATAACAGATATTTCAATAAGAGATATGGATATTTATAATAATGGCAATCAAACTGTGGGTACAATTCATCAGATAAGAAGAAGTGGGCGCAGGTCACGTAACGTATATGTCCGTTATCGAGTTGGTAACATCAAACACATTCAAAGAGTAAATGAAGCTAGCTTTTTTAATAGGCTTTCATCTAATTTTGTTGGAGATAATATCCTTGTTAAATATCATCCCGATAATCCTAACACTATTATACATGGCACAGCAAGAAGCATTAAAATCAATTTTGCCATTAGTATTATTATCTCTGGAATTGGATTAATTTATGGTATAGCTGGGATTTATGATAGATATATGTATGGCAAACAATGAAATCATGGATAATAATTTTTTGATACGTTTATTGTGTCGCATATGCACATGACAAGTTATATTTCCCTAAAATTAAATCTATGATATAATCAAAGCATGATAAAAACTTAGAAAATAATTGGAGGTATATACATGGGTTTATTTAACAAGAAAACACCTACAACAACAGAAGTAGACCAGCCAAGTACCATTATAGGCAAAGGCGTTTATTTAGAAGCAGCAAAAATGACAGGACAAGAATCTGTGCATATAGATGGTATATTTAAAGGTAACATAGAAATAGAGGGTGACTTGGTATTAGGTGATACAGGCAGCATTGTGGGTGATGTACATGCCACTGTTTTTGTGGTTGCGGGAGAAGTTCAAGGAAATATAAGTTGTTCAACAAAACTGCATTTTACAAAGACAGCAAAAGTATTTGGAGATATTAAAACATCATCCCTTGAAGTAGATGATGGAAGCCAAGTTTCTGGGCGTTATGTTGTAGGGGCAGACAGATTAGGACCCAAAAATATTGGAACAAGTGGCGACAGACTCCGCCTGCTGGACGGCGACGATGACGACATGGCGTAATAATCTGCTTTTGTTTTCTTTGGTTGCGGCATTATTTATTGCAACACCATTAGATGTTCTGGGGCATGATGATGCTGATATTGGTTTTGATATCATTTTTGTGATTGATGTAAGTGGTACTATGCGTAATACTGACCCAAACAGAGTTGCACTTCAAGCGGTGGTTGATGTGATCAATGCGCTTCCTTTGGGTGCTTCGAGAGTTGGTGTAATTGGATTTTCAGGAATAATTCAGTATCACTTTCCATTACAGCCTCTTGATGACGAGAATTTCAAGGAAGAACTCACCAATTCCATTCTACGATTTCAATATGTAGGATTTACTGATGTTGGGCGGGCTTTTTTGCTTGCAACCGATATGTTGGCAGGGGCTGGCGAGCTTAATAATCCCATGATTTTGTTATTAACAGATGGCGGAATTAATATTAGCCCTAACGAATATCCACGAACAGCGGCGGATTCCTATGCAGATGTAGAACTTGCTATAAATCTACTGGAGAGGCAAGTGCCTGTTTATACAATTGGGCTTGTAGAAGACCCTGACACCAGCCCAGGTGCAGAGTTGTTAAATCTAATTGCAGAACTTAGTGGTGGACACACACAATTAACAAATACTGTTGCTAATTTGCCTTTGATGTTTGTGTCTGCACTTGATGTGCATGTTACAGGTGTTTATGTTGTTGAAGATATAATTATCGAATATGAAACGCCAAACCAAGAAGAAATCAAACCCTATGAAGAAGTAGATGATGAGAAAGAACTTGATAATTACAACATTTATGAACCCGAGCCAGAAAAGGATGGGTATGTAGAGATGTTCCCTATGCCTGACTGGCGAATGGGTGCATTATTTAGTGTAACAATAATTTCTGCTTTAGTGGCAGCAATATCTGTATTTAAGTTTGTTAAAGTGGTGACTTGATGGTAGAGAAATTAAAAGAGCCTGTCGCATATGGTGGTCAAGCCGTAATGGAAGGCGTATTAATGCGTGGGAAAAAATCTTATGCAATGGCGGTTCGTCGCCCTGATGGAGAAATTGAGATTATTAAACAACAAATTTCAACCCTAGCAGAGCGATTTCCCATTTTAAGATTGCCTTTAATTCGTGGGTTTATGGCTTTGTGTTCTTCTATTGTTATGGGATATAAAGCCATGTCAAAATCGGCAGATATTGCAATGGGTGGCGAAATTCAGCCTGAATCTCGATTTGAAAAATGGTTGTCTGATAAATTAGGTGACAAACTTAATAGTGTGATGATGGTTATAGCTATGGTTTTAGCGGTTGTTTTGGCTATGGGATTGTTTATGTTACTTCCCGCCTTTATTGGTTCCCTAATCCCTGTACATTCTGCCCTAACAGGAGTTATTGAGGGTTTTGTTAGAATTGCCATTTTTATTGCATATGTATTTATAATCTCTCGTGCCAAGGACATTCAGCGAGTTTTTCAATATCATGGGGCAGAACACAAAGTAATTAATTGTTTTGAGCAGAAACTTCCACTTACGTTGGAGAATGTGCAGGCGAGCAATCGTTTACACAAGCGTTGTGGAACAAGTTTTATGTTGGTTGTAATGTTTATCACCATGATATTATTTATGATTATACGTGTTGACGGCATTTGGTTACGCTTTGCTTCGCGGATTCTTTTGTTACCTGTGATTGCGGGTATTTCTTATGAGGTAAGTGTAAAGTGGGCAGGGAAACGTGATAATTGGTTAGTAAGTGCAATTATCGCGCCTGGTATGTTAATGCAGAGAATGACTACTGCCGAACCAGATAGTAGCCAAATTGAAATTGCTACAGTTGCGCTTGAAAAAGTTTTGGAAGCGGAAGACTCGGATAAAATAGAAGAAATTGGATTAGAAGCAAAACAGGAAGTAACCCAATGACATTAAAGGAAGCTCTACAGCATGGCACAAGAATTATAGGACATAGAAACGCAATTCTACTACTCTCTCACATAACAAGCAAATCAAGCGCGCAAATCATAATCAATGAAGACAAAATATTAGCGGAATCTGCGGAATATTTTGAATATGTAAATCGACATAAAAATGGCGAACCTTTGCAGTATATTATAGGCAAATGGGAATTTATGGGATGTGAGCTTTTAACTGATAACCGTGCATTAATTCCCCGTCCAGAAACTGAATTGCTGGTTGAAGAGGCACTAAAGTTTATTGATAACCGCGAGTTGCATGTGCTAGACTTGTGTACAGGAAGTGGCTGTATTGCTGTAGCTATTAAAAAACTTGCACCAAAAGCAATAGTTACTGCTGTTGATATTTCCAATGAGGCATTAGAACTTGCAAAAACGAATGCAAAATCACACGGTTTAAACGTAGAGTTTATTCAATCAGACTTGTTTGGTGCGTTTGAGGAAAGTAACATCTTTGATATAATAATATCAAACCCACCATATATCCCAACAAGTGAGATAGCAATGCTAGAAACTACAGTGCGTGATTATGAGCCACATTTAGCATTGGATGGTGGCACAGATGGACTAGATATATACAGACGTTTAATTCCTGAAAGTTTTAGTTTTTTACGCCCTCAAGGTGTTTTATTTTTAGAAATAGGGCATGTTTTTGTAGGAGAGTTATTAAAAGAATCAGGTTTTGAAGATATCAAAATATTAAGTGATTATGCGGGATTACCCCGAATTGTAACAGGTCGAAAAGGAGAGTGAAATAGTGTTTGACCGTTTAGAAGAATTGGAAATAAAATTTTCAGAATTATCAAAATCAATAAGTGACCCAAGTGTAATAGCTGATAATAATATTTGGCGCGTTTTAATGAAGGAACATAGCGATTTAACGCCCGTAATGGAAGCATACAAAGAATACAAACGCTTACAAAATAGTATAGAGGAATCCAAATCACTGTTAAATGAAAGCGGCGACGAGGATTTACGCCAATTAGCAAAAGAAGAGTTAAAGGAAAGCCAAGATTCACTTGAAGAGATTATTAGCCAGTTGAAAATATTACTACTTCCTAAAGACCCAAATGATGAAAAAAATGTAATTGTTGAAATTCGTCAAGGGGCAGGAGGAGATGAAGCGGCACTATTTGCGAATACACTATATCGTATGTATGGGCATTATGCGGAAAGTCGCCGTTGGAAAACTGAGATTATGAGTGCAAACGGAAGCGAACTTGGAGGCTTTAAGGAAATTGTATTTATGATACAAGGGCGTGGCGCATACTCACGGTTAAAATACGAAAGTGGAGTCCATAGGGTACAGCGTGTGCCAGCAACAGAATCAAGCGGACGAATTCACACATCTACTTGCACGGTTGCAGTACTTCCAGAGGCGGAAGACGTGGATGTTGCATTAAATATGGCAGATGTGCGGGTGGATGTATATCGTTCTTCTGGAAATGGTGGACAGAGCGTAAATACCACAGATTCCGCAGTGCGTGTAACCCATGTGCCTACAGGCATTGTGGTTGCATGTCAAGATGAGAAATCGCAATTAAAAAACAAAGATAAGGCATTAAAGATTTTGCGCTCAAAGTTATTTGACTTGGAGCGTGAGCGTCAACATTCAGAGCTTTCGGCGGAACGCCGTAGTCAAATAGGCACAGGCGACCGAAGCGAACGCATTCGCACTTACAATTATCCGCAAAGCCGTGTTACAGACCATCGTATATCGCTAACATTACACAAGTTGGACGCAGTGCTTGATGGTGATTTAGATGAAATTTTAGACAATTGCATAACTCAAGACCAAGCTAAGAAATTACAGGGTGTGGGATAATACTCGAAGCCACACTGGATTCAATTTGAGACTAAAAGGAGTATAAATATGAAAATCTCCGTAAGTACCAAAAATGATGAAACCTATGAGGCTTTATTTGATGACCTAATACAAGAAGTGTTTAATTTTTCGTTTGCGCCATGGTTTGCACTTAAATTATGGGACAAGCGATATGAAAGTTATTCAATAATACAAAGTGGCAAAATGTTATCTAACGCTTGTATTTATAAATCGGCATTGCTGGTGCAGGGCGAAACAGTTTCAGCACTTCAATTTGGTGCGGTTGCCACACGCCCAGAAGAACGTAAAAAAGGATATGCAAAAGAGATTATGGAATGCATTTTGGATATATACCAAGATGAGCCTTGTTTTCTTGCCGCCAACCATACAGTATCCAAATTTTATCAACAATTTGGATTTAGGCAAATCAGAACATATCGCCCTATTGTGGATGTAGAGATTAATAATCTCACTGGTAGAGCTGTGCAATGCGCCCCTGATGAGGATTTAGTGATTAGGGCATTAGAAAATAAACGAATTTGCTCTTTTGAATTGGACATTATTAATACTCAATCTGTGAAAATGTTTCATTTATTACTTAATTACGCCAATAGCATTTATTACCTGCCCACTAACAAGGTTGTGGTGATTGCTAAACAACAAAAAGATAAACTTTTTATTGCAGATATTATTGCACACGAAACTTTATTGTTTAAAGATCTCTTGTGGGAGTTGCCCTTTAATGGCGTGAAATACGTGGAATTTGGATTTTGCCCAGATTGGTTGAAAGTGAACCCACATTGGGAGGAAGAGAATTTGATTAAAAACCCATTTTTTGTACGCGGAGAATGGAGTCTTCCACCAAGATTTCGTTTTCCTGTGTTATCTGAAACGTAATCCACGTCATCATTATTCTATAATTTTGCTAATTCTTCGGCAAGCAGAACATCTTTAATACGTATGTATGTTCCCTTCATACCAAGGGAACGGGTTTCTATTAAATCAGCACCTTCAAGTTTACGCAAAGCACCTGTAATCACAGAAGAAGCCATTTTTAATTTCTTGGCAATATGACCAGCAACAAGCATAGCCTCATTCCCATCCACAGCTTTGAGTATATGGGTAGTAGCTTCCAGTTCTGAAAATGAAAGAGTATTGATAACGGCGCGGACAGAGTCTAAGCGTCGTTTTTTGTTGGCAATCCATTCGGATTTTCTTTGACGCAATAAAATTGTACACACAGACAGGGCAATGTTAGCACATAAAACTTCATCGACACTAAAATCATTGTTAGGGCGACACAAAGTAAGGCTTCCCAAACGGGCATTACCAACTGCAATGGGCAAAAAGAGTTTGTGTTTTGGGGAAGTGGAATGAATTAAGGCTTCCGTTATGGTCTGCCCGTCTGCATTTTTTAGGGATACATTTGCTTGCATATGCATTTTTAATAACTCACATACTGCCTTTAGATAATCTTCCTTTTCAGATTGTAATTGTTGATTCATTTGAGATGTAAACAGAGCAATGTTCATGTGAGTGATTCCTCTCAATTGTAAGTTTCAATTATTAGTTCCGTCAATATCTTCGTCTTTTTCAACTGCTTCAATAGCATAACTACATGTAGATGAAGAACAAGCAATCACCTTTTTCTTGCGCCCCTTCCCCACTAAAAATTTCCCACATTCGGGGCAAGCGTCACCTGTTGGCAAATTCCATGAAATAAAATCACAATCAGGATACTTATCACAACCAAAATACTTACGATTCTTTTTCGATTTTTTAATTACAACGTTACCATCCCCACAAAGAGGGCAATCCACCCCCGCCTCTTCAAATAGAGGTTTGGCATTTCGACAATCTGGAAAACCAGGGCAAGCAAGAAACTTTCCAAAACGCCCGAATTTTATCACCATGTTACGATTACATAATTCACAAGGAATATCTGTTTCTTCATCTTTGACTTCGATATCTCCGATTTTTTCCTCTGCATCTTGAATTTTTCCTTCAAAGGGAGGATAAAATTCACGGACGATGTTTTTCCATTCCATTTCGCCAAGCTCAACTTGGTCAAGATTATTTTCCATTCGTGCCGTAAAATCCACATCAACAATATCCTCAAAATATTCAGACATTATTTCGTTTACTATTTCGCCCAGTTCTGTAGGGTAAAGCACACGGCTTTCTTTTGTGACATATCCACGATTTAACAAGGTGGTCATTGTTTGTGCAAATGTACCTGGTCTGCCTATTTCCAAATCCTCCATGGTGCGAACCATACTGCCCTCGGAATATCGTGGAGGAGGTTGTGTAAAATGCTGTGTGGGCAAATACTCCAAAACTTTTAGTTCATCATTAACTTCAATTTGAGGAATAGTAACATCTTTTTCGGCATCTTCATTTTTGCTGTATACCGCAAGATATCCACTAAATTTAAGCACAGAGCCACTTGCACGTAGAATTACTCTATCTTCAATGGGGGCGCTGCCCCCAAGCCCCCACCGCTCCGCTGGGGAAACCCCATCTCCACTTCCTTCGGAAAGCGGCATAGCCGCTTTTTTATCTTCAATGGGGATGTTACCCTCAAGCTCCTGCCGTTCCGCTGGGGAAATCCCATCTCCACTTCCTTCGGAAAGCGACATAGCCGTTTTTTCATCTTCAGCAGAAATTTTTAATGCCAAGGTATCAAAAACAGCGGGAGTCATTTGACTACCCACAAATCGCTCCCAAATTAGCTTATAGAGTTTAAATTGTTCTGCTGTTAATGAAGATTTTATATTTTCAGGGCGACGTGTCACACTGGTGGGGCGAATGGCTTCATGCGCATCCTGTGTACGTCCTTTAGATTTATATTGAACTCTTTCATCAGGCAGATATTCTTTTCCATAACTTGTTAGAATTAAGATTTTTGTATCTTCGTAGGCTTCATCAGATATGCGTGGGGAATCTGTGCGGATATAGGACACCAAACCTACTGTGCCTTCACCTGCTATATCCACACCTTCATATAACTGTTGCGCTATACGCATTGTGCGTGATGTTGCGTAACCAAAAAGTTTAGAGGCTTCCTGCTGTAATGTGCTTGTTGTAAAGGGTGCGGGGGGCTTTTTTTGACGATTGCCTTGTTTTATTTCACGCACAACGAATTTTTTTCTTTTCACTGCCTTGATTACAGCATCTGCATCCTCTTTTGTATTTAACTCACGCTTATCATTATCATTGGCATTATAACGTGCAACTAATTTACCTTTTCCTGTGGAAAGCTCTACTTCCAAAGTCCAATATTCATCAGGAATAAATTGTTCTATTTCTTCTTCCCTATCACACACCAATTTAAGCACCACAGATTGCACACGCCCAGCACTTAGCCCTTTTTTTACTTTTTTCCACAGCAATGGGCTTATACGATATCCCACCATTCTGTCCAACACACGGCGGGCTTGTTGCGCGTCTACCAAGTTCATATCAATTGGGCGAGCTTCTTTTAATGACTTTTTAACCGCATCTTTGGTTATTTCATTAAACACTATGCGTTCTGTATTGTTTTCATCCAGTTTCAGGGCGTGCATTAAATGCCAACTAATGGCTTCCCCTTCGCGGTCAGGGTCAGTTGCAAGATATATTTTCTTTGCCGACTTTGCTATCTTACGCAGGTTCGCCAATATATCTCCCTTACCACGGATTGTAATGTACTTTGGCTCAAAGTCATTTTCAACATCAACACCAAAGTGGCTTTTAGGTAAATCCCTAATATGCCCCACACATGCTTCAATTTTATAATTTGAGCCTAAAATTTTCTTAACAGTTTTTGCCTTTGATGGTGATTCTAAAATCACTAATGTTTTTGTATTTTTATTTGTTGTCTTTGTAATTTTTTCACTCTTTGTTGTTTTTGTATTTTCCACAAAATCGCCTCTCACATGCTTCTTATATACCTTGAACCAGGGAGTTTCTTAATCAATCCCTTTAGCTCTAAATTTACACAAGCTAAATTCAACTGCCCCGCGTCCAAAGAAGTCCGCTCCAATAATATGTCAAAACTTACCGCTTCAAGATTCAAGCTATCATACACTTCTTTTTCCAATGGTGCAAGATTTTTATTTGGATTATTTTGTTGTTTTTCGATTTTAATGGGGGCGCTGCCCCCAAACCCCCGCCGTTCCGCTGGGGAAACTCCAGCTACATTTCCTTCGGAAAGCGACTGTGTCGCTTTATTTTCAATGGGGTGCTGCCCCAAGCCCCGCCGTTCCGCTGGAGAAACTCCAGCTACATTTCCTTCGGAAAGCGACTGTGTCGCTTTATTTTCAATGGGGTGCTGCCCCAAGCCCCGCCATTCCGCTGGGGAACGCTCAACTTCATTTCCTTTAGAAAGTGGTGTCGTTGTTTTATTTTCAATGGGACGCTCCATATCTCGTTCAGGGATATTTAAAACAAATAAAACATCTGTATGACATGCTACTAAATGCGCCCCCTCTCGAATTAATCGATTTGTACCCTCACTCAATCCACTTGAAACATTCCCTGGTACTGCCATAACTTCGCGCCCTTGGTCTAATGCCTGGTCTACTGTTATTAATGTCCCACTTTGTTTACCTGCTTCTGTAACAACTACCCCGTGACTTAACCCACTAATAATCCTGTTTCGTGCAGGGAAAAATGCCTTATTTGGTGCTATACCCAACGAGTACTCAGAAATTATACAACCATTATTAATAATTTCGTCACGTAAGTGAGCGTTTTCCGAAGGATAACAAATATCTATTCCACAACCCAAAACAGCAATGGTCTTTCCACCCCCCGTCAAAGCCCCTTTATGTGCGGCACTGTCAACACCACGTGCCATACCACTAACAATTACAACATTTGTCTGCGCCAAAGGAGTTGCCAGAAGTTGTGCCGCCATTTTGCCATACTCTGAACATGTCCGCGAGCCTATAATAGCAACTTTATACATCGTATCAGGAGGTAATGTACCGATACAAAACAGTCCTATTGGCGGGTCTGGAATGGTTTTAAGCAATTCTGGAAAACGTTCATGTTCCCGTGAAAGATATATTATGCCTTGCTCTTCCATTTTGTTTAAGAGCTTTTCTATATAATATAAACTTCTTTGCCGTGTAATAGTCTGCAATCCATGTGATGTTAAATACTGCTCTAATTCTTTCTGTGTTGCATTAAAAATATTCCGTGCCGAGCCAAACTCAATCAGTAATGAATTTAATTTGCGCGAGCCAAAGAACTGCACCATAGAAGACAACCATAGCATATAATTATTATCATTCATAAATATCCCCTTATTTCATTTCATAGGTTTTTTTTGTTCTGAACTTGATTTCATGCCCCCAAGGCTTTTGCGATATACAAGTGGAGTCATTCCTGTTAGTTTTGAAAACTTTTGTGTAAAATGGCTTTGAGACGAGAATTGATAATAGTTTGCGATGTCAGATATGGTGTTTTCTGTATGACAAAGTAACGATTTTGCATCTTCAATTCGTCTATTCATTATATAATCTGAAAGGCAAATTCCCGTTTCTTTGCGAAATATTGAACTCAAGTAACTTGGATTATGCCCTGATATCCGTGCCAATATCGATAAATTTAGTTCTCCGTTTAGGTTGTTGCCTATATATGAAATAACATCACGAACATGCTTTGAATACCATGACGCGCTATGTTCTTGAACTAGGGAAACAAATTCTATCAAATGTTCCTTCTCCAGATTTTCAAGATTGCGCTTGTCGTTTATTTCCTCTATTTTAAGAATCAGTTGGTCACTCTTTGAAAAAGCAATTTGTGACGATACACCACCTGCAATAGCTGCTCTTGCAAAAAGAGTGCAATTACATATTAGGGAGTTTTTAAGAGAGCGCACAGAGTCATCTGCTAGAATCGCACGTTTGTATGTGTTTATATGACTCATAACTGCTAATGCATGATCTACTTCACCATTGGCAATAAATCTAGTCATTTCCAACTCCAAGAAATAGGGGGGATGTTCAGACATAATACTGTCTGATACAGTAAATTTTGAAGTTCTGTGCATAACTCGACCTCCTCAGAGTTAGATTTATAGTAACTACACCGTTGTAACATATAATACCAATTTGAAATCTATACACCACAAAAACTTGAATCCATAGACAATATTTCATTATGCTATGAAACATGATATATTGTTGTTGTGTTGGTTGCAATATGATAATAAAAAAAACAGAAACAATATTACACTTTCAATTCAATTATACTAGGAGGCACAACATGGCTGACCAAATAAAAAATGTATTCAATAAGGACTATCTTCATGGTCTTGCGTCAGAAATTCAAACCATTTACACCCCATTTCAAGTAGATGAATTTGTTAAATCAATTATGGACGAAACTTGGGATAACTTGGAGTTAAAAGCAAGGGTTCGGCAGATAACTATAAACTTAGGGAAATATCTACCCAGTGCTTATAACGAGGCTATAAGCATAATTGATAAAGTAATAGTGAATCAAGGTAGTTGGCTAGACGGCTTTTGTTTGTTCTTCCCTGACTTTGTGGAGGTGTTTGGGCAAGATGAAACGAACTGGGACATATCTATAGCCGCCCTAGAACGATATACCCCTCATGCCTCTGCGGAATTTGCCGTAAGACCATTTATCATTAACCATGAGGAACGTATGATGGCACAAATGTATGCATGGTCTAAAAGTGATAATGAGGACGTTCGACGACTTGCAAGCGAAGGATGTCGCCCTGCTTTACCTTGGGGACAAGCCTTAGTTAAATACAAAAAAGACCCTACACCTGTTTTGCCTATATTAGAACAGTTAAAAAACGACCCTGCCATATATGTACGAAAGAGTGTTGCAAACAACCTAAACGATATTTCCAAAACGCATCCCGATTTGGTAGCAACAATTGCAAAGGACTGGTATGGTAAAGACGAAAACACTAATTGGATTGTTAAACATGGGTGCAGAACTCTTCTTAAAAAGGGTAATCGTGAAGTTATGGCTATTTTTGGTTTCGACGATACTACCAATATTGATGTTGATAATTTTGCGATTGATTCAAAATCAGTTTCAATTGGAAATAGCTTGAATTTCTCTTTTATAATCACCACAAAGACAACAACCAAAGTAAGATTAGAATATGGCATGGATTTTGTGAAAGCAAATGGCAAACAAAGTAGAAAAATATTCCAAATTTCTGAAATCACACTAAAAGCAAACGAGACGAAGAATTATACTAAAAATCACTCTTTTGCAAATTTAAGCACTAGAAAGCATTATCCAGGCATTCATTCAATAACACTCATTGTGAATGGTGTAGAACGTGGAACGCTAGATTTTGAACTTAAATCATAGGCAAAAGGGCTATATCACAATATGAATGTGATATAGCCCTTTTCCTTTTAAACGACCCAGAAGGGACTCGAACCCTCGACCTCCGGCGTGACAGGCCGGCGCTCTAACCAACTGAGCTACTGGGCCAAACAAAATCATTTTGAAATTGCTCCCCCGCAAACTCAAAATCTAAACCCATTGTAATTGAAGTCAGAATAAAAGTCAAGTGTTATTTTTTTCTAAAATATTTCTGAATTAATTATAGCTTTTTTTTAATAAAAAAGGTATGATACTAAATGAGAATGCCAACGCTCCAAGCCATACATAGAATGTTGGTTATCGTACATTATGAAAGGCAATAATTTAAAAAAATGGTATAGCCACTTTCTGAAGGAAGTGCAGAGGGGGCAGTGTTAAAATAGAAAGGGTGCATTATAACTTGAACTGGGAAGAATATCGCAGAAAGATAGAGGAAACGGGCAAAAGCTCCGAAGATTGGTATATTTTAGGAATAGACTTAGGCACAACAAATTCCGTAATTAGTTATTGGGATAATACTAACTCCCGCCCAGAGCCAATAGATATCAGCAATGGTTTTGGGAAAATCCCATTACCATCAGTAGTGCAATTTCGTCGCGATGATAATCATGACGAATGGGTAATTGGTGAGGAAGCATATCGCTCCATGAAAATATACCCTGAAACCACCATACGTTCAATAAAACGCGAGATGGGAACAAATAAAACAGTCCGTTTGGGTGATAGGGATTATTTGCCAGAAGAAATCTCTGCAAAAATCTTGGACGAGTTGGTTAGCCATGCACAAAATTTAAATCCCAAGGCAGAAATAGCAGGTCTGGTGGTATCTGTACCATATGATTTTGACGATGCTGCACAAAAGGCAACGTTACGCGCATGTGAAAAAGCGGGGCTTTCAGACAAGCTGATCTGCTTAATAAAAGAACCAAATGCCGCCGCTCTCAATTACAATTTTAGCCCCCACAGTCAACTAACCCAAGGTGAAAATGTAATGGTGTTTGACTTTGGAGGCGGTACATTGGATATAACAATATTTCATGTGGCGGCACGTGATGAGTCCAAAATAAAATTGCAAGTAATAGGTCAAGGAGGGGATGCAAAACATGGTGGTGATGATGTTGACGATTTACTAATAGAAACGTGTCGTAATTTCATTGAGAACAAAACTGGGCAATCCGCCTCCGATTTGGCTATCGAAAACCAGGTGGAACTCATAGCTAGAGCTAGGGAAGCAAAGGAGAGACTCACTGGGCTGACTCGTTTCCGCATACCGTTTACTTTCTGTATTCCGCCCTTTGTGGAGCAGATTACTCGTGATGAATTTCAACAAATTATCAAACCTTTCATTGACAAGACCCGCAAACTAATCTTAAAAGCGCTTCGCGAAACATATACAGGCAGTTTAACACCTGAAGATATAGATAAAGTCCTTTTAGAAGGTGGCTCTTCAATAATGCCATGGGTGCGGGAAATGCTTTTAGATATTTTCCACGACGAATCCAAAATTTATTCATCTGAACGTCCCGCCCTTAACATTTCTTATGGAGCAACATATTACGCGGCAATGAAAATGGGGCTACTATCCCATCCAGACATTGAGTCAAAAACAGTATCCGTAGAGTTTGAAGTTGCAATTGCACACGATATTGGGTTGGAGATTGACAATGGCAGGAAAAAATCATTTTTCCCAATGATCCGCCGCGGCACGTCTTACAACTTGGCAAAGAAAAGCCATGTATTCACCCTGTCTGGTACAACACCAGAGGAAATGACAAGACTAGATTTACGCATTTTAGAGAGAATAAATCAAGAAGACCCATATGAAGCATGTAAACTAATTGGTGAGCTATCAATCCAGGGTTTGCCCGTTCGCCCAAGCGGTAAAACAAAGCTACGTATAACACTAATGGTTGAAGAAGAAGGCGGAATCGTGCGCGGTATGGTTGAAGATATGGGTTTTGGTGCAGAATTCCCGTCTTTGGGCTTTAAGGAATCCTTTGCGCCAGATAGATTTAAGAAAATCGAATTAGGCAAAGTTTAAAAATACTACTCACGCCATGACTTTTATAGCCATTCGGCGTTTGCCCGCGAAAAAGTGATACTTCACTTTTTCGCAAATCCTCTAGGAAAAACGTGAATGCGTTTTTCCCGTCAAAGTTTTGATGAAACTTTTTCAAAAGTTTCTCAGGGTTTGGGGGAAACCCCAAGAACTTTCATAATAAAGAAAGGCATGAGAAAATGAGTTATTTAGGCATAGACTTAGGAACAAGTAATTCTGTGGCAATTATCTATAATGATAAGGATGATTCCCTAGAAGTGGTAAAAGTTGACGGCACAGATGAAATATTACCATCAGTAGTCTGTTACAATGAAGATGGTGTAATCGTTGGAGCAGAAGCTAAATCAGGGGCAATAATTTATCCTGAAACCACAATTATTTCTGTAAAGCGAATGATGGGCAGTGGCGACAAAATTAATATGGGAATTATGGAGAAGTCGCCTGAGGAAGTGAGTGCGGAAATTATTCGCAAACTAAAAAAAGCTGCCGAAGAACAATCTGGCGAACGCTTTGATGAAGTGGTAATTACACATCCTGCATATTTTAACGACCGTCAAATTTTTGCAACACAACAAGCAGGATTACATGCAGGCTTTAAAAATGTGTACTTACTATCAGAGCCTTTAGCCGCAGCAATTGAATACGGATATCGTCAAAGTTATGCACAAACTCTGCTGGTATACGACTTGGGTGGAGGTACATTTGATGCATGTGTACTAAAAGTTTCCCTTGATTCAGAAGGTCAAGAAGTATTCCAAGAACTGTCTGATGTGGGTGATATGAACCTTGGTGGTGACGATTTCGATTCTGAATTAGTGCGGTGGATGAAATCAAAATTCAAAGAAGAATCAGGCATTGATTTGGATACATTAGAAGATTCAGAACGCAAGCGTGTTACTCAAAAATTAAAACAAGAGGCAGAGCAAACAAAGAAAAAATTGTCTGGCACAAATAAAGTTGCCGTTCGCATAAATCCTTTAGTTATTGTAAATGGAATTCCCAAAAACCTAAATGCAGAAATTACCCGCGAAGATTTTGAAGCAATGATTCGCAAATATGTAGACCGTAGCCGTGACATTGTAGAAGAAGCACTAAAACGCGCTGGAGTAAATGCAGATGAAATTTCAAAAGTAGTGTTGGTGGGTGGTTCTACACTTATTCCAATGGTTAGACGTATGGTAGCGGGCTTTATCAAAGAGCCATATCGCGCTACAGACCCAGCAAAAAGTGTGGCAATGGGTGCAAGTATTTACAATTACTTGATTCACCTGCCAAACAAAACTGTGAGAGTTGGGCAAATTACTCGTCAAGTATTTGGTACAGAAGCAGTTACAAATATAACTACTATGGAACGTAAAGCAATTCCTATTATACCTATGGGTAGTCCAATTCCAAGTAGTTATTCTGATAGTAAATTTGCAAGCATGTCTGGTGCAACTCGCGTAAATGTAGATGTTTACCAATGGGAACAAAATTTTGAACACGAAAGAAAATATATCGGAACAGTTGGGCTTTCTGGTTTAACTGGCACTACTCAATTGGAAATCACATACGCTATTGACGAAAACAACATCTTTGAGGTATTTGTAAAAGATTTAGCGTCTGGGCGTTCCGAACGTGCTGAATTTGACCGCACACAAACTTCTGCACCACCACCACGTGCAACAGGTGGGACAGATAAAGTTAATGTTGTATTCCTTATTGATACTACAGGTTCTATGGACACTTATATTAACGGTGTTAAAGACCGTGCTATAGAATTCTCTAGTATTTTAGCAAGCAAGGGTGCGGCATATAAACTTGGGTTAATCGGTTTTGGTGACTTAAACGAAAAAGAAAAACCCAGCGTATACAACTTTACAGATGATATACCAAAATTCCAAAAACAAGTTAAAAATATCCCACGCACATATGGTGGTGACATTCCTGAATCCTCTTTGGATGCTTTGGAAACAGGTATTGAGCTATTAAATTCGCATCGTGATGATGGCACAGCGCGGAATATTTTTATCCTTATTACTGATGCACCACCACATGTACCCACAAATAGTGGTAAATCAGTAGCACAGATTTGTGAAATGCTTAACTCCCGTGCAGTAACAACCTATATAGTAGCACGTAAAGACAGGGAGTCCATTGATGCATTTGACCCTGTTACAAAACCAAACGGTAAATACTATGACCTTAATGATAAATTCTTTGATATCTTGGACAATATAGCAATGAGTATTGCAGAGCTAATTCGTTTGTAGTTAATATATAAAAAAGAAAAAGCCTGAGACACGCTATTTTATAGCTTAATCTCAGGCTTTTTTCTATTTAATGAGAATTATAGTGAGTTGCGAAGAAAGCGTGGTTTCAATCATTCTTCAAACTGTGCAATAGGGCGTATTGTTGCTCCTTTGAATTATTATTTTGTTATGGTTGTGGTACATCTGCTATAGTAATGCCATATAGCACATCTGCCAAAGTTATACCATATTGTTTATAGAACCACCATTCAGTAAGGTCGATAAACGAACTTAATTCTTCTTCACTTGCAACAAATTCTGTTCGATTTCTGTATCTGTCGTAATGAACCACAGTACGAGCTTCGTGGTTAAAGAAAATATTATCTCCTGCCCGATGATTATAGAATGATGGACATCTCCGTGCAATAACCCGACTCAAAAGAGGTCTAGGCTCTGCAGGAGCCCAATCTGCAACAGCCCACTCTACAAAAGCCAAAAAATCAGCCTCACTTTGATTTATGAGAGTTATAATCACAGATCCACATTCAAGAGATCCAACCATTGTTTCCGTTTCATTGTTAAATTCCATGATAATAGTTTTACCCTCCACTGAACATGTAAGATCTACACGAATGATGTTAGAATCCTCTGCTTCATACCCTGTAGAGAATACAAACATTGACATAGCCAATGCAAGAACTAGCACCACAAACAAAACAGCAACTACTTTAATTTTCATAACATTGTACTCCTTTTAATTGTTTTTTGTTGCTTGTGTATTAATAACCAGTAAGCACCAAATCCCCAGATTTTATCTGATAAATAATACCAATATAATTGAATTTTATGTATCAGCAAAATTGGGGCGAGCTTAAACTCTTTACACATTCATAAATATCATATCCCTTCTATTGTTGAGCAGTGTAAAGTTGAATTATTTGTTATTTAAAGCTATACCTAATATGAAGCAAGCATCTCTCTTTGTCAATAATTAAATTAAGAACTAAAAAAATAGTGTCATCATTTTTTATTGCATATGGAACAATATACATACTTTTGCGTTTTAGATATGTAGCAGGGTTTGACAAAGGAATGAAAATGTAATATAACTGTAACACAAAAGACCTTGACAAATCCAAATGTCTTTAAATTAGTGTTTAATCCTTGAGGAGGGATTCAAATGTTATGGAGAAAGTTAAACTTTGGGCTGTACATTTTTGCAGCAATTGTAGTGTTTTTATCTATACGTTATGTAGTTAGCCGTGCCGATTTATTTCGTACAACAAGACGCATAGAGCGGGAAAATGCGTTAGTATTGGAGGAATACGAGAGATTCCGTGCAGGTTTACAATGGCACCAACTTTATATAGTTACCAGTTGCACTAACTATATAGATACCGAATTCGTAGGAAGTATTCAAGTAATGGATGGAAACGGTCAGCCTGTAAAAGCCCAAATCACTGTCAGTTTGGAAAGTGATGATAGCATAAATTACATGCAATCATTAACCACTGATGGCATTGGACGGGGGGAAATCAGATTTGTTTTGCCAGAAGCAGGATATTTGCACATAGATATAGAGTCTGAATTTGGCACAGAGGCTTTTAGAATGTCACTCCGCAATATACGTACCCAGCAAGAACAAAACCTAATTATTAACTTTGACAAAGGGTTATATAATCCTGGTGATGAAGTGCTGTTTCGTATACTATCGTTAAACAGTGCAACAGCGCACCCTTTAAGTAATTATGAATATACTATTTCAATTTTTGATGGTAATGACAATCGTGTTTTTCAAACAACAGCAACTACATCTCAATTTGGAATTATGAGTGGTAGATTTAGGTTGGCAGACGAGGTTAATAGTGGTGTGTACCGCTTGACCGTAGAACATTCCAGAAGAATTCAAGGGGAAGCCACTTTTGAAGTACGCCCCTTTGTTTTACCGCGGTTTGAAATATCTTTAGAAACAGACAAAACAGAGTATAACGTGGGCGAAACAATTTATTTAACAGGTAATGTTATGTATTTCTTCGGAGAACCTGTAAATCAAGGCACAGTAAGTATATACGTTGATGGTTCACTTGAATTATTCGCCGAATTAGATGAATACGGCAATTTTTCTCTTGAATATACAACCCACATCGCAGGATTTGTTAATTTTTGGGTTGAAGTTATAGATAACTCTAACTTTAGAGTAGAAACATCCTTGGCAGTGCGTGCCACAGATGAACCTTTTGAAATAGAATTAATGCCAGAACATGGATATTTAGTACAGGGAATGCCGAATACAATTTATGTTTTTACAAATAGAGCAGATGGCACACCAACCAGAGCGCATATACAAGTAACGGGGCGTGGGTTTAGTCGTCAAGTAGCTACTGATGAAAACGGCGTTGGAATGTTTATACTTGAAGATGTAGGAGTTGATAATCTAATAACCCTCAGAGCCGTCGATATGGATGGTAATGTTATAGAACATGAGTTTCATTTTGACGGAATTTTAAGAAATGTAACCCTTAGTACAAGCAGGCCACGCTTTGCGGCAGGTGAAAATATAGAGCTTTTTTTACACAGCCGTGACAGACTTGGTAGGGACGGTGTATTTAAAATATATGCATATAGAAACAACCGCCTTTTACAAACAATTATTACAGAGCATGATGAAGCTATTCTCAACTTAGGGGATGTTTTTGGGCTTATAGATATTTATGCTGTATGGGTGAGCGTTGACAGCACTACCCCCGTTGAACAGTTATCATTCGCACGAAGAACAATTTTTGTAGACCCTGGTAAAACTATGAACTTGACAATAGAAAGTAATAGGGATGAATACAGACCAGGAGAGTTTGCAAGCCTAAACATTGGTGTACATGATAACTTTGGAATCCCATTAGATGCGGCATTACTTGTTAGTATAGTAGATGAAGCTGTTCTTAGTGTGGCGACTAATGACCTTTCAATAGACAACATACGTCTCGCACTGGATGATATACATTTTAGTGATGACCTTGATGCCGCTACATTATATGCATCTCTTATAGCAGGTGCGTCTGAACAAAGTATTACACGTATTTTATTGCGCCAAGGTGGGAGTACACCATCACTTGAAACAACATTTTTAAATAACATTTATGGAAGACGCGAATATGTTTTGCGTGAAACAACCATCACACGCAACAATACTTTATGGCAACGAGAACTTAATGTGCTTACATTTATAGGTATCATACTTGCTGCTGGAATCTTTTTTGCCTTACGTAGTCCTAAAAACAGTAAACGACACATTAAAGATATTGATGGTAGATATATCAGCTATAACAGCAATGGTCCAGTACCAATTAAAACTGGAGAAATGGGCGAGGACGAAACAATGGGAATAGAAATGGAAATGGAACTAAAAGAAGAAATGGAAATGAACTTTGAGGAAAAAGCAAAACGAGCAGAAAAATACACCATATGGACTGTTATTGTAGCAATTGCTGTAGTTCTTTTTGCACTTATATTTTTATCATCTTGTGGCAGTGGTGACAATGAGACTCGAAGTATATTTGAAATGATACCTGCCCCTGTAGCAGATCTATGGGATTTGGATAGTAGATGGTCCTTAGATTTTAGTGCAGAAGATATGGTATCATCACCTGCTGCACAACCATCACCTCCTACTCCTAGTGCTATCGCACCTCCTGTTGTGTCAATGCCAGCACCTGATTTTGCTTTTGTCCCAGGTGCTGCTACAACAGAAGAAGAACGTTTAAGACAAACTAACAGAGCCGAATTAGAAATATCTGACGAAGCACCCGCAGCCGCCGAACCTCCAGCCCAAACACAAGAAATTGAAACCCAAACAGCAAGAGTACGTCGTTTATTTTTGGAAACCATGTTATTTGTGCCTGAATTAATCGCCCGTGATGGTAATGCTACATTGGATTTTATGTTGGCAGATAACATTACAACGTGGAATATTCAGGTTGTAGGGAATACTATGGATGGTATTATTGGGCATTCTCAAAGCAATATTCGTGTATTTCAGCCGTTTTTTGTAGACTTTGAATTACCACGCAACAGCATTCGTTACGACTATATAAGCATTCCTGTAACTGTGTTTAACTATACGGAAGACACACAGACAGTAATCTTAACTATTGCAGAAATGGATTGGTTTACAATGTTTGTAGACCCTGTTCAAACTCTTACTATTCCAGCAAATTCTTCACAAATGATGTATATACCCATAAGAATTGAACAGTTTGGTAATTTTGTCTTCCGTGCCTACGCAGATACTTTTAATTTTGCAGATGCCGCAGAAAGACCAATTCGCGTCAATCCAGAAGGTTTTGGAATAGAGCGCGTTGTATCCAGCGGAAGTATAGAAAGTAGCACATGGCAACATCTATTGTTTATGGATGAAGATATCCCTGATACGAGGTCTGCCATTGTTAAATTCTACCCTTCTGCTATGTCGCAACTAATTGAGGGTATGGAAAATATATTTAGAATGCCTCACGGCTGTTTTGAACAAACATCATCTATTTTATACCCCAACATTCTTGCACTAAGATATATGCAGGAAAACAATATTATAAATCCTACTTTGGAACAAACTGCATTGGGTTTTATTTCTGCTGGGTTCCAACGTATTTTAACATTTGAAGTGGGGCGTAGTGGTGGTTTTTCTCTGTTTGGAGATAACCCTACCGAAACTATTTTAACAGCCTATGGACTTATGCAATTAAAGGCTTTAACCAGTGTCTACAACATTGACGAGAGAGTGCTGGACAGAATGACAGATTTTCTATTTAATAGCCAAAATTCTGACGGTTCTTTTGTTATTACTGGACGACGTTCGCATAATATCACAGACCGCCAACGTCGCGTATATAATGCATATATAATTTGGGCATTATCAGAAACTTTCCCAGATGACAGAAGGCTAAATAATTCAATTGATTATTTAATTGATAGTTTATCAGTGGTTGATGATAACTTTACCTTGGCATTAATCGCAAATGTTTTAATCAATACAGGACACCCTAAAGCACATGATGTAGTTTTCATGCTTCAAGATAACGTAACAATTTCAGGCGATTTGGCTTATCTAACATCAAGCACGCGGGATTTTATGGGGGCTTATGGAGGTATGCAAAATCTACAAACAACTGCCCTCACATCTCTTGCATTCACAAATTCTGGTTTAAATCTACCAGTAAATAATTTGCTAATTGATTATATAATCAGTCAACGTGATGCTTGGGGGACATGGCACAGCACTCAAGCCACAATATTAAGCCTAAAAGCCTTAATAACATTTGAGACTCAAAATGAGTTGGAAAGTGGGCAAATTACCGTAACTATTGGTAATCAACAACACATTATAGATGTTGATGGCAACAATACTTTGGACTTTTACCAAATCTCCTTTACAGGGCTGGAAAGAGAAAATATAATTGATATTAACTTCCCTGACATTGGAAGAATGGTTTATAAAATTGTTATAAACTACTTTGCCCCATATGATTCTGTGCAATTAGACCGTGGTTTTGAACTTTCTTCACAAATGAGGACAGAACTTAGAATTCATGAAAGAGTAGAACAGGAAATAAGGCTTATTAATACTTCTGGTGCATTGGTAAGTAATGTACTTATTACTATATCCATACCACAAGGTTTTGCAGTAGAGCGTGATAGTCTTGCTTATATGCGTCATCAAGGCATTATTGAGAGATATGAAACACGCCACGAAAACATTAATCTATATTTGCGATACGTTGAACCTGGGCAAATTATTGATTTTGTAGTGGCTTATCGCCCGAGTTTCCCAGTTGCTGTAACAGGTGGGCATGTGCGGGCATTTGATTACTATAATCCTTCAATTGAAGGATTCCTAATGCCTGTGAGTATAACTGTTAGTGAATAATTTTAGGGCGTGTTACCATTCAGTTAGTGGCAACACGCCCTTATTAAGGACGATGAATAAATTGAAATTCCCATTTCAAAAGCCAAAAAACAGGGGTGAGCTTAGGTTATATCTAGGCAAAAAATATTTTACACTAAAAAGACATATTTCTTGGAGAATTGGCGGTTATGATTTTGCGCGCCAAACAGATGATGAACTTTCATATGAATATAGTTCACACAAAACCCCATTATTCAGGGTGTTAAAAGATGTGGATATGTATTTGCAAACAAACAAGGTAGTAAATCTAAAAATAGCGGTACCCAAGATTCATAAGGTGACAATTAAGCCCAACCAAGCGTTTTCCTATTGGAAGATGATAGGTAAACCCACAAAACAAAAAGGATATCAAAAGGGCATGATATTAAAAAATGGCGGGGTCACAGTTGGCACAGGAGGTGGGTTATGCCAATTGTCCAATCTAATCTATTGGATGACAATTCACACTCCACTAACAGTAATTGAACGTCACAGGCATGGCTACGATGTTTTCCCCGATTCAAATAGAACTCAACCTTTTGGAAGTGGGGCAACCTGTTTTTATAATTATGGGGATTTAATGATTCGTAATAACACAGAATTTACATTTCAATTAGTTTTAGAAATTACAGACACTGAGTTAATAGGCGCGTGGATGTGTGACACACCCCCAATATTTGAATATATGGTATACGAAAAAGAACACAGAATGCAGTCTGAATATTGGGGTGGTTATACTCGTCACAACTTAATATACAGGAAAAAATACAACATAGATGGCGATTTGCTGGATGATGAATTTGTGGTTGAGAATCATGCAATCATGATGTATGCCCCGTTTATAACAAGTAGTGATTAGACTATATCTCTGTGGTGTTTTGCCAAAGGCATTTTAATCGAATCAAAAATATTTTAATAACCACAACAAACATGACATATAGTTGTCGTATTTAATATAGTAAAATGAAATCAAAAAGGAGTGTCGCAGATGGACAAAAATATAGTAGAATTTTTAGTTAGGGCTAAAAAAGCTATTTTCTCTGCTGATAGAACAAAATTTGAAACTTCAAGACCAAACTCAAAAGATGTACAATATGTTGAGGGAATACTAAAATACATTGATACATTTTTAGGTGGGGCTAATTTTGCTGGAGAAGAAGCATTGTGGAGAAATGATATTCCCTTTTGGTCAATGAATTACATTGGCAGACCCCTATCAGAAGATTTATCAATGCTCAAGTCTGCGTTCAAGTTTTTAAATGAAGTTCTGCTGCTTGTGCCAGAAGAGTATCCATATCGTGGACCTTTACAATATGCAAATGGGGATTATTTGTACAAATGTACTGTTGATGGAGATTTTCATTGGTTTTCGGGATTGGAAGAAATATTTTATAAAAATAATAGAGTGTATGAATTGATGTTCCATGGTGGCGATGTAAAATAAAAATCTACTCATTTTCATATTCTCCTTATACCTAAAATGGGAAAAACAATGGTAATACCAATATTATTATTATGCCAACAAGAATCTGTAACGGAATACCAACTTTCATATAATCAAGAAAACTAAACTTACCCGCAACCATTACCATCGCATTTGGTGGAGTTGATACTGGGGTAGCAAAGGACATACTGGAAGCATAGGTAACAGCCATTACAAAAGGCAAGGGGCTAACGCCCACGCCCTGTGCCGCTAAAATAGCCACAGGCAAAAACAAAACTGCTGTAGCAGTATTACTAATGAATACGCCAAAAATGGAAGTCAACACATAAAGCCCTGTCATCACCACAACAGGTCCTGCATTACCTAGTGTGTGAATAATATTGTCGGCTATAAATGCGACACCACCTGTATTTTCTAATGCTGTAGCCATAGGCAGCATACAGGCAATGAGTATTACAATATTCCAGCTTATTGCGCGATAAGCCTGTTCTGTGCTTCGTACACTGCCTGTCAAAATCATTAATAAACCAGCTATAATCACGGTCATAACCGCAGGAATCCACTCAAAAACTAATGTTATAATCATAGCCAAAAGAACTGCACCAGCTAAAATAGCACGCATGGGATTAAATGCTAATTCTGGCTCTGTGGTTTTGTGGCAAATTACAACAAGGTCACTTTTTTCTTTTGCCAAGAGGTCTATGTTTTTCCATTTGCCATAAACCAGCATAGCATCACCAAAATGTAGCTCCTCTTGTGCTGACGGAAGTTTGGCGTTTTGGTTACGACATTTTATAGACAAAACTGTAAGCCCATGTTTATCTCTAAATTGAATATCCTTTAATGATTGATTTATTAGATTTGACTGCGGAGTTAAAATCACCTCAGCAATATTTTCATCCTGAATGTTTAATCCATCCACCATATCACGTGTTAATATTTCCAGCTTAACTTCATCTAACAACCCTTGCACCGAAGGAGAAAAAAGCAATAAAATATCCTCCGCTTCAAGTACATAAGAAGGCTCTGCTAAAATTTGAGAAAATCCACTTCCACCCATAAAAGGGAATGCTTTTGAGTTTTTTTTATTCACTTTTAGTACAGTGACATTAAATCGGCTTGCCCATTTTAGCTCTTTAAGAGTTTTACCAATAATCTCATGTCCACTTGGTACTTGTATATAATTAAGATTATCCTCAATTTGATATTGGCGCAAAAGTTCGGATACATTGATTGTATCGGCGCATTTTGATTTTTCTTCATAAGGTTTGTCAAGCAATCTACGCCCAACAAACCACATATACACAATTCCTGTAAAAATAATAATCAAGCCCACAGGCGTAAAATCAAAAAACGACAACCCTGGAAAGCCATGATTGATTAATGCATCCCTTGCAAGCAAGTTAGGGGCAGTTCCAATCAATGTTAATGCGCCGCCCATACTTGCACCAAAGGCAAGGGGCATCAAGAGCTTGCCTGGGTGTACGTTCATTTTCATGCTCAAACTAACCACAACAGGCATTAAAATTGCTACAGTTCCTGTGTTACTTACAAAACATCCAAGTACTGCAACAAGAAGTTTTACAAAAAGCAACATTTTAAACTCACTGTTACCAGTTACTTTCACAAGCAAACTACCCGCTTTTCCTGCAAGCCCAGTTTGCGAGATACCTTCTCCCACAATAAATAGTACAGCCAACATAACCACTACTGTACTAGAAAAACCCGCCAATGCTTCAGGCACAGATATTAGCCCTGTTAAAAACAAAACCAACAGTGAACACAAAGCCACTAAATCGGAACGAAATTTGGGTATAGCAAAGCATACAGTTGTTGCTATTAAAATTAGAAAAACTAATTGCATATCACTTATCATATAAATACAACCTTTTCATGATTTTTCTCTATTTCCATGCAGTATAACAAATGTAAAACCAGCTTGCAAAATTTTTTGTTTATGCTACTCTATAACAAAGTTACAAAATTTGAGAGGCGAAATACATGCAAACTTTACAAAAATACAAATTGATTTTTCTTTTTTTAGTACTATTAATTATTACTACTGTTGCGGTACTTCTTTTCGTGAGACGAAATAACAATATTGATTTTGGGCATAGCACAATTGCCGCAAGTTGGGGGCATTCCTTAGTTATAAAAGAAGATGGTAGCTTATGGGCATGGGGTACAAACTGGGATGGTGAATTGGGTGATGGCACAAATGAAGCAAGAAACACCCCTGTGATGATTATGGAGAACGTACGACATATAGTTTCTGGAGAGAGTGGTCTATCTATGGCAATCACCACAGATAATACACTGTGGGGTTGGGGGTCAAACAGGGTTGGGCTAATAGGTAATGATTTGCGCAACCAATTTACCCCAATAAAAGTGATGGAAAATGTGTCTGATGTAGCAATTGGCAATAGGCATATCTTAGTAATCACTATGGATGGTGATTTACTTGGCTGGGGCGAAAATTGGGCTGGTCAATTGGGTGATGGCACAAATATAGACCGTAGCGAACCAATGCACATTATGAGTGACGTTAGATTTGTTACTACTGCGGACGGGCATTCAGCTGCAATTACTAATGATAATACTTTGTGGGCTTGGGGAATCAATAATGTGGGGCAACTTGGTGATGGTACAAATGAAGCAAGATATACCCCTGTGCGTATTATGGATAATATAGCAAATGTGAGAACTGGTTGGTTACGCACAGCAGCCATTACTACAGAAGGTGTTTTGTGGATGTGGGGTACAAATTCCATAGATGCACCTGTTTTAGGCAATGTGGCAGATGTAATTGTACGCCCTCGATATACGATAGTATTAACTACTGATGGCAGATTACTTGCATGGGGCGAAAATCGTTTTGATACATTATGGGCTTCCGAAAATCATTCTAATGAAATAGAAATAAAAACGGATGTAATTGCTATGACGGCAGGATATGCACATATGTTAGCAATTACTTCTAACGGTTCTTTATGGGCATGGGGCTGGAATGAATATGGGCAACTTGGTAATGGTACATTAGAAAATCAAAACACTCCTATACAGGTTATGGATAATGTTGCTATTCCTTTGAGGTGAAAACATGGATAGTACTGAAAGAAAGTTAAAATACTTTACAGAGGTCATACAACGCGAAGTGGAAACACAAAAAAAACATGCTACTCACAAAATTGCTAATGAAATATCCAAATCTGTAGCCACGGCTCTTTCAACAGCAGAAATCAAGTCGCATATTAGAATCGAATCTGTACAGCGTGAAATTGGACGCACAACAAATAAAAAAATCGCAATGGCAACCGCTGTATTCAAAAGCCAATATGCAACAAAACGTGACGAGTTAGTAAATAATTTGTTTGAGAGTGTAAAAATAGATTTATTGGATTTTACCCGTAGCACAGAATATACAGATTACATGCTAACAAAAATCCATAATACAAAAAAGGGATTTTCTTTTGTGATGCTATGCCCACGTGATATGCATTTGGCAGAGTTAATTTTAAAAGAAACAGGATTAACTGCCGAAAGCGGAAAAAATGACATTATAGGGGGGTTCATTTTGATTACAAAAAATAGGCGTGTTCAAGTAGATTACACGCTTAAAACTCGTTTGGAAACAGCAAGAAAGGAGTTTTCTTATGACAACGAATAAGGTATGGGGCATAAATGGACCTGTTCTCACAGTGCGTGGTAATGGGCTTGCTATTTCAGAAATGGTTAAAGTACATGGGTTGGATAAACCGATTTTAGGGGAGGTAATTGCCCTAAAAAACAATGAGTCAATAATACAAGTTTATGAAAGCACAGTAGGCTTATGTACAGGCGCAATAGTGGAAGGTTTGAAACAACCAATGTCAGTGACTATCCAACCTGGTATAATTGGTCATATCTTTGATGGTGATGATGTAATAATAGGATTATACCAAGAAGTTCAGTAATTATGGGCTTTGACGCTTACAGGATGATTGACAATGCTACACCATGGAGAACTATCTACCCAGAAAGCTGTACAAGCAATATCTGCAATATCAAAATTTAAAAAATAATCTAGTTGTGAAATACATAATATCAATGTATACTTGGTAAGTATTCCTAATTATAATATACTTTCAATGAGGTGATTTTTTATGCTGTATAAAAATATTTCAGAGCTAATATGTAAAACACCAATGTTAGAATTAAATAAAATCAGTCGTGATGTAAACGCGCGAATCGTAGGCAAATTGGAGAGCTTTAATCCTGGAGGAAGCGTAAAAGACAGAATAGCACTAAATATCTTAAATGAGGCGGAAGTTGCAGGTCTTTTAACTCCTGATACAACAATAATTGAGCCGACCAGCGGAAACACAGGCATAGGGCTTGCTTGTATATCAGCAATGCGTGGATATCAATTAATCTTAACTATGCCCGGAACCATGAGTATAGAACGCAGAAATTTGCTAAAAGCATATGGTGCGGAGTTAGTGCTAACGGATGGTGCACAAGGCATGAAAGGTGCGATAGCCAAGGTTGATGAACTTTCTCAAAAATTCAAATTAGAAAATAAAAAAGTATTTTTGCCAAAACAATTTGACAACCCTGCAAATCCAGCAATACATTGGCGAACAACTGGTCCTGAAATATGGGAAGATATGGATGGAAAGGTTGATATTTTTGTATCAGGTATTGGCACTGGCGGCACAATCACAGGGGCAGGAGGATTTTTAAAACAACAGAATCCTAACATTCACATAGTAGCAGTAGAACCCACCAATTCGCCTGTCCTTTCACAGGGTATTGTGGGGGCGCATAAGATACAGGGTATAGGTGCAGGGTTTGTGCCTTCTATTCTTGATACAAGTATTTATTCAGAAATAGTCACCGTAGAAAATATGGAGGCTTTTGAAATGGGACGCAAATTGGCACAAACAGAGGGTTTGCTTGTAGGCATCTCATCTGGAGCGGCAGTTTGGGCAGGATTACAGTTGGCAAAACGTCCTGAAAATGCGGGTAAAAACATAGTAGTAATTTTGCCCGACACTGGCGAGCGCTATCTTTCTACGGAGATGTTTATGTAGTCATGGGGAATATTTAATATGAAATTAATACGTGCAATAAAACAACGCGATCCTGCTATAAACTCATGGTTGGAAATTTTGTTATATCCTGGTTTATGGTCAATGGGATTTCATAGGATTGCCCATATGCTTTATTTATGGCGGTTATACTTTTTGGCGCGTGTGTTTTCGCAACTCTCACGTTTTCTTACGGGCATAGAAATACACCCTGGCGCGAAAATAGGTCAGGGTGTATTTATTGACCATGGAGCAGGTGTGGTTATAGGGGAAACATGTGTAATCGGCGATAATGTATTGATTTATCATGGGGTGACGTTGGGGGCTGTGTCCAGCAGTAAAGGTAAACGACATCCCACAATAAAAAATGATGTTGTTATTGGCGCAAATGCGCAAATTCTTGGTGATATAACCATTGGAAGTGGTGCAAGAATTGGTGCCAGTGCGTTAGTAATCAAAGATGTTCCAAGCGATGGGACAGTTGTAGCAGAGCCTGCACGACTTGTGGAAAAAGAGGCCTCTCTACGTCGTGAAATTGAGGAATTAAAGCAAAAACTTTTAGAACTTTTAGAATCGGAAAAATCAATTTAAATTGCTCTGCTCTTCTTGGTCTATTGGCTCTTTCTCTGAAAGAATTAATCGTTTTACTTCATCAAAATCTATGGGAGTGTAATTTATACGTTCAACCGATACACAAAACGAATTTGACGAATAATCTTGGTATAGTGGACTACCATGAACATGCCCAAAAATATTTGCATAGGGCATGTTTTTGTTAATGTATAATGGTTCATGAGATAGTATATAAAAATCATCAATGATAATGGGATATGCACTTACTTCATCAAACCCAGCCTTCAACCACCATGATACAGAATGCCCTCTATCGTGGTTTCCCATTATTAAAATTTTGTAGCCATTTAGTTTTTCCAATAAAGATTTTGTTTCTGAGGCATTCGCAAAAGCAAAATCACCAAGGACAAATATTTTATCATCTTTGCCAATGGTTTTTTTCCAATTTTCAATAATAACTTTATCCATCTCGTGTGTGGTGGCAAATGGACGATTTTCAAAATCAATGATGTTTTTGTGACCAAAATGCAGATCTGCAATTAGGAATATTTTCATATTATCCACGCTCCTTGTTATAGTTTATTATAGCACTTTCTGTTCCTTCATGGAAACTATCCATAGTATAACAGGATTACAAGATCTGTGTTCGTTCACAACACGTTCTCCTATAATATTATGTATTTTGTTTGCCATAATAGTACATAATAGGGATATAGAGTTATTAAGGAAGTGTACTTTGACCAAAAATCATTATATTGGGCTTACTATTATTTTGTCTGTCATTTTGTCAGTGGTGTTTTTTATTTATTTGCCAATAGAAGTAGACAACCATCGTCCTGGTAATGTACTGCTCTTGGCTGTGAATGCAGGGTTTTTGGCCATAACGCTATCGTGCATGGTGGTAACAACCCTAATTTCAATAACACACTGGGATTCTGTATTAAAACAGATTGAAACATTTTCTCGCTTCCGTCACCTTTTGCTGTTGATGATAAAGAGAGATTTTGTTACACGATATCGACGAAGTGTTTTAGGTGTTTTGTGGTCTATTCTTAATCCTTTACTTACAATGGCTATAATTACAATGGTATTTGCCTTGTTATTTCGTGATATGGGCATTGAGAATTTTCCTGTATATTTTCTTGGGGGGCAATTAGTATTCGGATTTTTTAGTGAAAGCACTGCTCAAGCTATGGCTTCTGTGACTGGTGGAGCAAGTATTATAAAAAGAATTTATCTTCCAAAGTATATTTTTCCGATGTCAAAGGTTTTTTCTTCACTTGTGAATATGGGTTTTTCACTTATCGCGTTTTTATTTGTTTTTTTTATAACAGGTGTTCCGCTTAAATGGACAATGTTACTCATACCAATTCCTATTATATTCTTGTTGATATTTTGTTTGGGGATTGGAATGTTATTATCTGCAATGTCTGTGTTTTTTCGAGACCTTTCTTATATATGGGGAGTTGGAATAATGCTTTTGCAATTTCTAACACCAATTTTTTATCCCGCTAGTATTTTGCCGATTCGTGTTTTTTATTTGATTCATTTAAATCCATTGTTTCACTATGTTGAATATTTTCGAGATTTAACTTTGCACGTAACTATCCCCAACTTATGGAGCAATATAATATGTATTGGTTTTGCTATGGCTGCCCTAGGGCTGGGTGTGTATGTTAAATTAAATAAACAAGACAAATATATTCTATATCTTTAATGAGGCGATTATATCGCTCTCAGAAGGAAGTCTAAAGAAAGACTAGCCCCCATTGAAATGGAGGAGTATTATGCAAAATCCTGTAATATCTGTAAAAGATGTTTCTATGATGTTTAATTTGAATAGGGATAATGTGTTAGGGTTAAAAGAGTATGTTGTCAAAGCCTTAAAAAGGCAACTTTATTTTGATGAATTTTGGGCGTTACAAGACATTAACTTTAATGTAATGCCTGGTGAGGTTTTGGGGGTTGTGGGACTAAATGGTTCAGGAAAGTCAACTTTGCTAAAATTAATTGCGGGTGTCTTTAAGCCTACAAAAGGTTCTATAATCATTAATGGCACTATTTCGCCATTACTAGAGTTAGGCTCTGGATTTGACCCAGAATTTTCTGCAAAAGAAAATGTATTTATGAATGGTGCGATGTTTGGTTATCCCCCCTCATTTATGCAGACAATCTATAATGATATAATGGACTTTGCAGAGCTTTGGGAATTTGAAAATGTGCCACTAAAAAATCTTTCATCTGGTATGGCGGCGCGCCTAGGGTTTGCAGTTGCCACACGGGTTGACCCTGATATCCTAATTATTGATGAAATTCTTGGCGTTGGAGATTATCAATTTTTTCAAAAATCTCATACACGAATCCAAGAAATGCTTTCTAATGGCACAACTGTATTATATGTGTCGCATGATATTACAACTGTGAAAAACATTTGCACTCGTGCATTGCTACTACAGAATGGGAGAATTGTAGCTATTGGCGATGCAGATGAGGTTTGTATTGCTTATTGCCCATCATCTGAAGTTGTTTGACACTCCATGAGCAATTAAGTTTTAAAGTGCTATCTCCTGTGATATAATGTTTACGTTCACCTAAAAAAATGGACGACAGGGGTATTTTGTTATGATTTCAAAACCAGTGAGGCACAAGACAGTAAGGCAACGCGTTTTTACATCCTTGGTAGGTTTGCTAATAGTTAGCGCGTTATTTTTTGGATTTATTGCGTTTCTCATTTTTTATGTAGTGCTGGATGATGATTTTTCCAGAAGTTTAATTGTATCTAGTTTACTGTTTTTAGGATTTACGATTTATTTTATTGTACTTTCTCTTATCATGCGTAATAATATTAGCAAAATCATTAGTAATGCTTTGAAGAGAATTTTAAGCATTAAGCCTGGGGAGGTAACTTTTGAATGCCGCCCACAAGATTTAGCCTCAAATGATGACTTTTCAACATTATATCGACATTTCGCACTAATGACAGAAACTTTCAGAGTGCTTACTGTTGATATAAAAGAAATGAGAGAGGCTCATGAATTTGGCAACACTAATGTAAGCATTGATGAGAGCAAGTTTATGGGTGGACACAGAGATTTAGCACAAGCAATCAATCAACTTGCCTTTATGTATAAAAATGATTACATGGAAGCCTTTGATTTAATAAGTAAATATAGCGATGGTGATTTCGGTAAAATCTTGCGACAAAAATCAGAGGGTTGGGCTTGGGCGAACGACAAAGCAGACACATTACGTAATAACCTCATACATGTGACAAAAGAAATAAATAAACTTACAGCAGAAGCAATGGAAGGGCGTTTTGACATATTTGCCGAAAAAGGTGATTTACAGGGCGAATGGGCTAAAATGATAGAAGGACTCAATAAATTTGTAATATCCATCCAAGAGCCTTTAAACGCTGTAGAGCAGAGTATTTCTTTAATGTCGCAAGGTGAATTTGTATCTGTGTTTGGTGATTTTAAAGGCAAATTTGACACTATCAAAGAGGCGTGTAATACAAATGTTCAACGTACACTTAATATTGTTGATGAAATTTCGCATGTATTAGGTTCGGTATCCCAAGGGGATTTGACTGTAACTATTCAACAAAAATATGTGGGAAGCTACGCGCCCATTCAACAAGGGTTGGATACTATTTTAAAATCCTTAAATAATTATATCCGCAAAATCTCCATGGCAGCAGAATCTGTATTACAGGGTTCAACAGAACTTGCACGTAATGCAGACGCTGTGGCACAAGGTACAACTCATCAAGCAGAAGCAGTATATCAACTAACCAACATTGCCGAAAAAATAAAAGAAAGAGCTTCCGTCAACGCAAGTAAAGCAGTGGAGGCAAATTCATATGCACAAAGCTCAAATATATCGGCACAAGATGGCAATAAAGAAATGCAACAATTAGTGCATTCTATGGCAGATATCAAAAATGCAAGTAAGAATATATCCACTGTTATCAAAGTTATTGAAGATATTGCATTCCAAACAAATATGCTTGCTCTCAATGCGTCTGTAGAGGCGGCACGAGCTGGAGAGCATGGGCGCGGATTCTCTGTGGTTGCAGAGGAAGTTCGTAACCTTGCACTTCAAAGTTCTGCGGCGGCACAAGAAACAGAAGGATTGATTGAAACATCTATTACTTCTGTGGACGAGGGAAGCGGAGCGGCACAAAGCACTGCAAATTCTCTTGAAACTATTGTTAGTGAAGTCTCACAGGTTACAGAGCTTATTTCTCAAATTACAGCAATAACCACCACACAAGCGGAAACCGTTTCAGAAGCCCTTGATGAAATTAGTCGTATTTATGATGTTGTTCAAAATAATGCGGCTTCAAGTGAAGAATGTTCTGCTGTGGCAAGTGAGTTTAATAGTCAAGCACAAGTTTTAAAAGAATTGGTTGGATTTTATAAATTGAGTTAGGATTAAAACATTGGGGTTTCACCCCAAACCCCGAGAAACTTTTGAAAAAGTTTCATCAAAACTTTAACGGGAAAAAGCCACATACGTGGCTTTTTCTGTAGAGTTCGTTGTCACTTTTCTACCTAAGAGATTTCCGTAATATTACCAGAATTAGCCACAGAAAGCCTACTTAAATACCAAACTGTTGGAACCACATAGTCTTCTTCACCAACAAAGAAGAAATCAATGGATGAAAGATAATAATCAATAGCTATAAAATTAGTGCGGAATTCTACCCAAGTATTCACAGGTGTAGGTCCTTCAAAACTTGGCATCATTCTTAATGGCACTGAACCATCCGCGCTTATGAAATTATTAACACGTGTTGGGTTGGCAGGGAATGGCTCATCATTATCACTTGGTATAAAGAACCATGCCGATATCTCATACTCCACATTTGGCGGAAGTGGAGCAGGGAATGTAAGTCTTATTGCGCTATCTTCAATGTCGAATAAGTGAGGGTTGTCGCGTAAAATGTGAATATCGTCATCTTGGACACGTAAGACATGATTACCCTCTCTTGCACCTGTTGGCGGAATAAAAGCCCACTGAATATCCATCGAGGGGCGCGCACTAAACCATCCATAATACAATTGATGTTGTGCAGGTGAGAAATTAATCCTGTGATAGATGTTAATAACATCTTCCACCTCTGAATAATCTTCTTCTGGAGGAAGCAAACCAATAGATCGCAAATAACCATCAGGGTCAATTATTGCATGAAAAGCAGGTTTGGCAGTTAAATCCCCATTAAAAACTAGTGGAAATCTGTCACGCCGCCAACTTGTAGGGTCACAAATGCCCCATATGGTTACACGTGGAATTGCCTCATGGTGATAGCGAAAAATTCTAAATAAATGCGCATAAATAGAGGCTTGCAAACGTGTTTGGAATTCTGTTAATTCTGCTTGCCCTTGCGCCGCATTAACAGTAACATCAAGCTCTGTAATGTGAATTTGTATGCCTAATTCGCGAAAACGTCTAATAGAAGCATCAACATTTCCAGGTATTGTTCCTGTATTGTAATGTGCTTGCATACCCACGCCATGTATAGGCACACCACGTTCCAACAGTTCATTAATCATATGGAAAACTGCTTCACGCTTGCCCACAGAATCCAAATTATAGTCATTGTAAATTAAAATTGCATAAGGGTCGGCGGCATGTGCAGCTCTGAATGCAATTTCAATATAATCGTAACCAATGGCTTCAAGCCAAGGTGTTTGACGAAGATGAAGTCGCCAATCGGCAGGGTCAGAGAATAAAGGAACACTACTTGGGAACGCCTCATTTACAACATCCCACACCAAAATTTGCCCACGATATCTACCCATTATTTCATTAATATGTGTCACCATATTTTCAATTGCTTCTTCGCGGGAGATTCCAGGTGGGTTTTTCCATGCAGGTGATTGGGAATGCCACGCCAAAGCGTGACCAATTATTGCCATATCATGCGTTTGTGCCATTTCTACAATACGGTCTGCTGAATCAAAAGTAAAAACCCCTTGAGTATTTTGAATATGGTCAGGCTTCATATGATTTTCGGCAGTTATTGCGTTAAAATGATGGTTCACCAAATCCCAACGAGGTCCAGTTAAATCACGGGGCATTACAGCCGTTCCAATCAAGAAATAATCTGCCCACACTTCCGCAAGGCTAGGCAAATATTCTTGGTGACGTGGGGGGGCTTGTGTTCTACGAATAGTGACATCATCAATGTAAAAATCAATTTCCGCGCCAGCCCAGTCAGTTTCTATAAAAAAGGCAACAGATTGAAACTGTGACGGCATTACAAACGAACCATGTAAGCGCGTCCAATCCCCAGAATCCGCTACTATACGGGATTGTGCGCCATGGAAACTACGGTGCATTAATCCGCCTGTCATTGTAACGAACTCCATAGACAGCTGGAAAGTTACACGCTCTGCACCTTCTGCTGGTTTTACATATGCAATAAATGCCCATTCTTCATAGGGCAAAGCCTCTACGTCAATTGTAACACCATGCCAATCAAATTGACGATTTGATACAAGTAAAGAATAGTCGCCACGTCGTGCATAATCACGACTTTGGGCGACAGTTACACCTTCACCACGTCCAACAAATCCATAAGTACCTGTTTCAAAGGAAACTTGACCATCATCCAGTGGTACAGAAAGTGGTGCGGGTTCTGGCGTAGGCACTGCTGTGGGCTCAGGGGAAACTTCCACATTGGCAGGCTCGGTATAATTCTCCTGAATATAACTATTGCCGCCGCAAGACGCGACGGCAATAGCCACAATTAACAGGAGTGATATTATCCCTGATAATTTAATTATTCTTTTCACAATTTACTCCTATTATGGCAATTCGATATAAACAGCAGAAGTCGCGCCATCCCAACGGAATTCAAGTTCTAGTGCATTTAATATGAATCCAAGTGGAACAAAAGTACGTTCTTCTACGATTACAGGGGCAACAGTATCACCAGGAACGTTTACACCAATAGGAAGAGCTAATAATTGAGTTCCAGCTAAATCATATACATATGCAACTTGGTCTCTAAAAGCAACTTCTGCAATACCCGCATGTCTGAATGCAATAAGTGGAACCATTGTACGTCCGCTTGCTTCATCAAGAAATGGAGGTGCTTCTAGCGTTTGAGTGTTAGTACCCCATGTAATTACAGGATTACCAATTTGAATATGCAAGGTTGTTCCAGTTGCAGGAGGCGTAGGGGGAACTGTTGGCGTTGGAGTAGGTTCTGGTGTTGGCTCGGGAGTAGGTTCTGGGGCTGGTGGCTCAGGTGTTGGTTCTGGAGTAGCGGCAGGAGCAGCAACACCAGTTTGACCATGAGTAGCCGTTGCAGGAACAGTTATACCAATAGCCGCAGGAGTCCAGCCAGCATCAGCAATAATGAATTCATAAAGTGTGAACTCACCATAAGAGTCAACAGGGTTGATTCTTATACGGTTAGTGAATTGTGCAGGAGTCCAGTTACCTTCACCACGAGCAATAGCTTCTTGGATTACTGCTCTGGAAGAAGGAATAAACATCATAAATGTGCCATCTGGATTAATAGTAACTTCCCAGTCCAATCTGTCAGCATCTCTGTTAGCGCGGAAGATATGAGGCCATGGAGATGTAATACTTTGTAGTGCAATTTGGTCAACATTACTAGCAACACGACCATGTACAAAGATTGCATGGTCACCTGTTACCATATCAACACGGCTGTCGGCGGCAGCAAATACTAAGTCAAGACCAGCCCATTCAGCAGTGCGGTTAAACATACGAATACCATTGTATCCACGAGGAGTTTCGATTACTTGATAATCGCCACCACCAGCATTTTCCCAAGCTGCAGGATAGATGTAAGGTGACATTATATGTCCAACCTCTTGTTGTTGGAGCATTTCATCAGTTGCAAGAGAATATTGCACTGTTGCCGCATGAACTTCTAGTGTAGGTGCGAATGCTACTACCATAGCAAATGCCATTGTAAAGGAAATTGCTAGAGCAACAATACGCCCTTTAAAACCTTTTGCTTTCATTTAGTATTCCTCCTAGAAAATTAAACTCAGTTACCCAAATGAAAAATGACTACACCACTTCCCGAAGGAAACGTAGCAAGGATTTACTCCTTGCGGGTGGCAGGATTTGGGGCAGAGCCCCATTATTCATAAGTGACTATGCCACTTCCCGAAGGAAACGTAGCAAGGATTCACTCCTTGCGGAGTGGTGGGGTTTGGGGCAGAGCCCCATCATAAAAAAACAATTGGGTAATCTGTTCATCGTCTGTATGGATTATACCTATTGGTATGTCATACTTACATGGATTTCATTAAGAAATCATGTACTTCTTAAATATTGTTCCAAAGTTTTTATTCCAATCATGGTTTAAATTATGCATATTGCTGAACAGAAATTTTTATGACAGGATATTTTCCTATAGCCTGTGGACAAACTGCCCACTTCAATTAAAATAGCAATACAAACACCGCAAATGTATAGTCGCAAGATATGATGATGTCAATTTAGCGTATCTTGTTGCTATACCTCTCCATTGCT
>Ga0123355_10000509_pt1 | contig 51712 bp, 34 predicted proteins | sample TergutEmb28metaG_3_FD_89872 | JGI IMG/M metagenome (GOLD analysis project Ga0123355, IMG submission 89872) | Embiratermes neotenicus P1 segment gut microbial communities from Petit-Saut dam, French Guiana - Emb289 P1 | ecosystem: Host-associated > Arthropoda: Insects > Digestive system > Gut ... | reverse complement strand
ATCCGAGCGCCCCGATCGGCAGGTCGCCGCCGGCCGCGGCGAGCCTGGCATTGCGCGCCTTCTCCTCGGCGACGTCCCTTTCGTCCGCGGGATCCTTCTCATAGCCCTGCTGCAACATGCGCGCGCGCAGCCGCGCCTGCGCGCTGACGCCGGTCTCTGGATCCTTCACTGCGCCCGCGACGTCATTCAGCAGATGCTGCAGCGAGTGGCTGCCTTCGGGGGCGAGGAACCCGCGCCCATTGGTGTCCGAGTTCAGATAAAGGACCGCTTTGCGCTGCAGCTCCGTCGCGTGCGTCTCCGCCCACTCGGTGGAGCCGAGCAGACCTGGCTCCTCGCCGTCCCAGCTCGCATACACCAGCGTACGCTTCGGCCGCCAGCCGCTCTTCAGCAAGGCACCGATCGCCTTCGCCTCCGCCAGCATCGCGACCTGCCCGGCGAGCGGATCCCACGCGCCGAACACCCAGCCGTCGCGGTGATTGCCGCGCACCACCCACTGCTCCGGACGGTCGGATCCCGGAATCTTCGCGATCACGTCGTAGATCGGTTTCAGGCTCCAGTCCGAGCTGATCGACAGGTGCACTTGCGCCGGTCCCGGCCCCATGTGAAAGGTGAGCGGCAGCGAGCCGCGCCACGAGGCCGGCGCGACCGGGCCGCCGAGCGCGGCGAGCATCGGCTGCGCGTCCGCGTAGGAGATCGGAATGACCGGAATCTTGAGGATCGTGCGGGCCTCTGAGACGGGCAGCCGCTTGGCGTTCTTGGTCGCACCCACACCCGGCGTCAGCGGGTCGCCCGGATACACCGTCACGTCGAGCACCGAGCCGCGCTGCACACCCTCGCGTGGCCGCCAGCCACCCTTCGGGTACGTGTCGCCCCGGAAGTAGCCGTCCTCGTGCGGATCGGAGTAGATGATGCAGCCGATCGCACCGTGCTCCTGCGCGAGCTTCGGCTTCAGCCCCCGCCACCCCATCCCGTACCGGGTGATGACGATCTTGCCTCTCACGTCGATGCCGCGGCGCGCGAGGGCCTTGTAGTCGTCCGGCATGCCGTAGTTGAGATACACGAGCTCGCCCGTCACATCGCCGTCCGCGCCATACGCGTTGTAAGGCGGCAGCCCGTCGGTAAGCGTGGAGGTCGCATCGCCCTCGACCGGGGGCTCGGTGAGGCTCGCCACGAAGTGAGTCGGTGAAAGGAGCTCGAGGGTATGATGCTTCAGTGTGGGATAGAGCACCTGGAACTCCTCGATTCGAGCATCCCATCCAAACTGTTTGAACAGGTCGCGCACGTACTCGGCGTTAGCTTTGTCGTGCGGTGAGCCGACGTGGTTGGCGTCCGAGGAGAGGTTCTTCAGCCAGGCGCTCAAGTCCGCCGGGCTGATCTGCGTATCGAAACGCTGCTCGAGCCCCTGCTGGCGCGCGCTCTCGTCCGCGCTGAAACCGAACATGGCCGCCGCTGCCGGGGCCGGCGCGGCAGCGCCTGCCGCAGCCGCCGCACTCAGCGCCGCCAGAGATACCGCGACCAGAAAAGCCGCACCGCGCCGCCTCACACTTCGCATTTCAAACCTCCAGAGCCTTCGAACAGCAGATGGCCCATGCGGACCCCCCGGGGCATCCGCGAGGCAAGCCTCCTGCTGACGGACAATCGCCGATCTCCCTCCGACCTCCGCAACGCGGGTCGGGCATCGTTTGCCGAGATTGTAGAGTGCTGCGGGCACGTGCGTCTCGATCGGCAGGCACGCAGTCGCGCGTGATCGGCTTGAACTCGATGCCTGGGCGGAGGACCATGTCTGACACAACGGATCCCCCGCGGCTCTATCCGACTTCTGAACGGAACGCGCATTTGCTGGAGCACTGGCATCGACGGTCTCTGCTGCCCCGAGTGACCTTCGCCGTGGCGAGCTTTGCGCTCGCAGTCCTCGCGCGTGCCGGCGCCCCTCTTCCCCCACCCGGTCCCGGCGAGTGGTCGCTCCTCGGCCGCACACCCGAGCAACACCACTACAGCCCGCTGCGGGCGATCAACGACCGCAACGTGCAGCAGATCGGGCTCGCCTGGTTCGCCGATTTGCCGACGGCAGACGGGCTGCTCGCCAATCCACTCGTCGACCAGGGCCTGGTGTACGAGATCGGCGCGTACTCGCGCGTGTGGGCGCTCGATGTCCGCAGCGGCAGGCTCGTCTGGTTCTACGACCCGCACGTCAAGGTCGCCGGCGCTTTCGCCAGCATGTGGTCGCACCATCTCAACCGCGGCGTAGCGCTGCTCGACGGCCGCCTGTTCTTCGGCACCAGCGATTGCCGCCTGGTCGCCCTCGATGCACGGACTGGGAGGCGGCTTTGGGAGGTGCAGGACTGCGACAGCGACGGCACCCGCGCCATCAACGGCGCCCCGCGTGTGGGCGCAGGCAAGGTCTTCATCGGCAATACCGATGTGGACACCGGCATCGGGCGCGGCTCGATGGATGCTTTCGATGCCCGCACCGGCCGACACTTATGGCGCTTCTACACGATACCCGCGGATCCGTCGCTGCCGGAGAATCGCACCCGCGCCAACGCAATCGCCGCACGGACCTGGAGCGGCGATCAGTGGTGGAAGAAGGCCGGCGGCGGCAGCACGTGGGAAGGCATCACTTACGATCCAGTGCTCAATCTCGTGTACTTCGGCGTCGACGGTCCGTCACCGTGGAATGCCAGGGATCGGCGCGGCGACAATCTTTTCACCGATTCGGTGATTGCCGTCGACGCTACTACCGGCGAGTACGTCTGGCACTACCAGACGGTGCCGAACGACTCCTGTGACTTCAACGACTGCTCGCCCATCGTGATCGTCGACCTGCCGATCGGCGGTAAAGCGCGCCGCGTGCTGCTGCACGCGCCGAAGAACGGCTTCTTCTACGTGCTCGATGCCCGCACGGGAAAGCTCCTGAGCGCGGACAAGATCGGCGACATCAGCTGGGCGAGCCGTATCGACCTTGCGAGCGGGCGCCCCGTTGAGACCCCCGGTGCCCGGTACTACGCGGTGCCTGGCGGCAGCGCTCTGGTGAACCCGGGACCGGTCGGTGTGCACAACTGGCACGCCATGAGCTATGACGAGGCAACGGGACTCATTTATATCCCGCTGACGAACGTCCCGGTGCGCTACTCGATGTTGAGTCAGGCGGGGCTCCTCGGCGGGGACACCCTGACCGACTATTACGCCGGAATGTCCGATCCCAGGCTCCGCGGGCGCATGGGACAGCTGGTCGCCTGGGATCCGCTCGCACGCCGCGCCCGCTGGAAAGTGAACCTTGCGCTCGGCACCAACGGCGGCGTGCTCTCGACGGCCGGCAATCTGGTGTTTCAGGGCACGGCCACTGGCGAGTTCGTCGCTTACCGGGCGACCGACGGCCACAGACTCTGGTCGCTTCGCACCGGCTCTGCCATCCAGGGTGCACCCAGCACGGTGGAGGTCGACGGCAGGCAACTGGTGCTCGTCTCGGCCGGCAACGGTGGTGGCATCGGTTTGAGCGTGCCGCGCTACTCCGTCAGCGAGCAGTCGCTTGGACCGTCGCGACTGCTCGCCTTTGCGCTCGGAGGCAGCGCCCGGTTGCCGCCGACAGCCCCGCCCGCGGCCTTCGACGAGCCGCCTCTCCCCGCTCCGCCGCCGGCGCTCGCTGCGCGCGGCGAGCTGCTGTTTTCAGCCTACGCCTGCGACTACTGCCACGGCCCGCGAGCCGAACGTCTCGGCATGTCGGTTCCCGACCTGCGTCGGGCCACGAAGGCAACGTACGCCGCGATGGCCGGCATAGTGATCGGGGGGGCGCGCGCCTCGAGGGGCATGCCGGCCTTTCACGACATGCCCATCGATGACCTCGAAGCCATTCGCGCCTTCGTGCTGAGCGCTGCGTGGCAGGCCTACAGGGAGCAGCCGCCGAGTCGCCGTTGAAACTCGCTTCCGGTCGGTGCGCATCCCCTCGCGTCACCGTGACGGGGTGGTGCCGGTGTAATATCAATGATTCTGCAGGAGATTCCTCATGAGCGTCGCAGGTATCCTTCGGCAGCTGAGCGCCCGGCATCAGATCGCTGGGCAGCAGGTGCGTGGCGCGGGCGAGGAGCGCGTGCCCGTCATCGACCCGGCCACTGAGGAGGTCATCGGCGAGCTCATCGAGGCCACGCCCGGGGAGGTCGATACAGCCGTCAAGGTCGCGAACGCCGCGCAGAAGCGCTGGAACAAGTTTAACTATCACCGGCGCGCGGAGCTGCTGCATGAGGCCGCCCATGCGATGCGCCAGGCGCGCCCGGTGGTCGCCGAGATGCTGACCCGCGAGATGGGCAAGCCGTACAAGGAATCGGCGGACGAAGTGGTGTGGTCGGCCACCGCGACCGACTACTGCGCTGAGATCGCCCGTCACGAGGCGGGCAAAGTCCTCGGTCCCGTGGTGGATAACCAGTTGCATTTCACGACCAAGGAGCCCCTCGGCGTGGTCGTGATCATCCTGCCTTTCAACTACCCGCTGTGCCTGCTGTGCTGGCAGGCCGCCGCGGCGCTCGCGAGCGGGAATGCCGTCATCATCAAACCGTCGGATCTGACGACGCTCACCACGCTGAAGTTCGTCGAGGCCTTCGCCATGCTTCCGTCCGGTCTGGTGCAGGTCCTGGCAGGCGGCGCCAGGGTCGGACAGCAGCTCGTCAGCCACCCCGATACGCATATGGTTGCCTTTACCGGCGGCATCGAGACGGGCCGAGCGGTCGCACAGACCTGTGCCGCGCTGTACAAGCGCTCTCTCATCGAGACTTCCGGCAACGATCCCTTCATCGTCATGCCCTCGGCGCCGCTCGACGTCGCAGCGCGCGGAGCGGCTTTCGGCGCTTATCTCAATTGCGGTCAGGTCTGTGCGGCCGCCGAGCGTTTCTATGTGCACGCGGCAGTTTACGAGGAGTTCGTCGCGCGTCTGATAGAGGAGACTCGCAAGGTTCGCGTGGGAAACGGCCTCGACCACGTCGACATGGGACCCCTTGCCTCGCAGCGAGAGCTGCAGCGCTTCACAGGCATCCTGCGGCGTGCGAGGGATGAAGGCATCCAGACGGCCATCGGCGGCGGACGTCCGGCGGGCTACACACGGGGGTGGTTTGTCGAGCCGACCGTGCTCGTCGACGTCCCCGCGGCCGCCGCCGTCCTCAACGACGAGACCTTCGGCCCCGTCGCGCCGGTGTGCAAGGTCGGGAGCTTCGAGGAAGCCATCACGCTGGCGAATCGCTCGCGCTACGGTCTGGGCGCGACGATCTATACGCGCGATCTCGATCAAGCCATGCGGGCCGTGAACGAGCTCGTGGCCGGGATGGTCTGGGTAAACGCGCCGCTGCTCGACAACGACGCGGGCCCGTTCGGCGGGCGCAAGCAGTCTGGCATGGGCCGGCAGCTCGGGTCCGAAGGACTCGACATCTTTCGGCACACGAAGCTCGCGATGATCGATCCTGCCGCGCAACCGCACGACTTCTGGTGGTTCCCCTACAGCGACACCGAGGCCTATCCACGCTCGGGCGAGCGTTAGGAGGCCGGCGCGTGTCGGATTCGTTGCCGGCAGAACTCGCGCGCCGGATCGAGGTGCTGGAACGGGAACCCACCGCTCCGGACTTCGACCCGATCAGCTGGATGTGGCTCACCCTCCTGGGCCTGGTGCTGCCGATCGCTCTGCTGGTGTCCTGCTGGTGGCTTTGATGCCGCCATGCCCGCGGCCCGATGCAATCGGTGAGCCGTGAGCCTTGCGGAAGGTGGTCTCGCTGACCGCAGCGCTTGGCCGCTTCTGCCCAGCGAACGAACGTGGGGTCGCTGGCGACTCGCGATAGCGCTCGCCACCGCGGCGGCGGCGACCTGGTGCTATCTGATTGGCGAATACGTCGGCTACTACCTGAATTTCTCCCGGGGCGCGGCGGCGCTCACCGCGGGCTGCATGATCGGCATGCTGCTCGTATTCCTCGCCGCCGGACCGATCTGCGGCCGCTATGGCATCGATTCGGTCGCGTCCACGAAACCGCAGTTCGGCATCCGCGGCTGGGTCATTCCCGCGCTGATGCAAATCATCTCGATCATCGGCTGGAATTCGCTGCTGCTCATCTTCTTTGCGAAATCCGCCACGCAGCTGCTGCGCATCCTGGGCCTGCTGCCCGCGGCCATCAGCGGCCATCAGATCGTGCCTGCTGCCACCTTGCTCGCCTGCGCGCTCATTTATGTCTCGCTGTTGTGGGGGGCACGCGGCGTCGCCACCATCTCGAAGATCCTCGTCGCGCATGTGCTCCTAGGGCTATGGATGCTGTATCTGCTCATCTCGCACCGCTGGCCCGAGCTGTCGGCCGCACAGCCGACGCTGGCGCGATCCGACCGGCTGTGGAACTACACGACGGGAGTCGAGCTCGGCATTACCTCGACGCTTTCCTGGTGGCCATACGTCGGCGCCATGATCCGCATGGCCCCCAACGCACGTACCGCGGTGCTGCCGGTAATGCTCGGCATGGGAGCTCCCGTACCCCTGCTCAGCCTCATCGGGCTCGCCGGAGTGCTGGTACTGAAAAGCTCCGATCCCGCCGAGTGGCTGCGAACGGTCGGCGGCACGACCTACGCGATCGTGGCGCTGGTGTTTGTCGGCGCGGCGAATTTCGGCACGGCCATCACCGGCATCTACTCCTCCGCCATCGGGCTGCGTAACTTTCTGGCGCTCGAGCGCACACCCTGGGCGTGGCTGCTGCTCCTGACCATCGCGCCCGTCGTCGTCATCGGTACGTTCATCCCGGAGCTTTTCTTCGCGAAGTTCGGCACCTTCCTCGCGTTCCTCGGCGTCGGCTTTGCGCCGCTGTGCGGCATCCAGATTGCCGATAACTTCTGGTGCCGGCGCCGCGTAAGTATTCGGGGCATTTACGAGCGCGATCCGACGGGCCCCTATGCCTACGTGCGTGGTTTCAATCCCGCCGCGCTCATTGCACTCGCGCTCGGCTGCGCCGTCTACATGATGCTGCTGAATCCGCTGACATTCGCTTCCCGCGGACCTTACGAGTTCCTGACGGCCTCGCTGCCCGCGGCGCTGTGCGCGGCGCTCGCCTATGTCGCGGGATCGCGCGTGCGTCGGGACGATGAGCGCATCTCGGTGGGCGGCTGATCATCCCGCAGAAGGCATCAGTCTGCGTATCAGCGTCCGTACCCTGTGCCTTGCCGCGGTGTTGTCCGCGAGCTTCGGCGTCGGTCTGATATTCGGCTTTCAACCGCCCCTCATGGCGCTGGTGCTCGAGCGCGGCGGGGTTTCGAGCTTCGAGATCGGTGCGGTGACCAGCATCAGCACGCTGGCTGTCATGCTGTGCGGGCCACTGTACCCGGCGGCGATTGCACGCCTCGGGCTGCGCCTCGCCGTCATGCTCGGCATCATGATCTCTACGGCGGCGCTGCTCGTCATGCCGCTGCTTGCGGGGCTGCACAGCTGGCTCGCGCTGCGCTTCCTCACCGGCTGCGCGCTGGGCCTGGAGTGGATCGCGAGCGAGATCTGGCTCAACACGCTCAGCACCGATCAGACGCGTGGCACGGTTATGGGAACCTACGCCACGGTATTCGCGGCGGGTGTGATGGCAGGTCCGCTTCTGCTGCAAGTCACCGGCACCGCCGGGTGGCGGCCGTTTGGCGTCGGGGCGCTGTGCCTGGCACTCACCGCACTGCCGCTGCTGCTGGTGCGCCAGAGCTCCGTCAGCCATGCGCGGCCGCCCGAGCGCGTGCGCTGGCTGCAGATCGTGCGCGCCGCACCCATCGTGATGCTCGCCGCGCTGATCGCCGGTCTCGTGGAGTCGGCCTATGTCTCGCTGCTCCCCGTGTTCAGTCTGCATCGCGGCCTCGATGAGTCGGCGGCACTGCGGCTCGTGACGGTGTTCCTCGCCGGCAACGTCCTGCTGCAGTTGCCGATCGGCCGGCTGGCCGACCGCCTCGGGCGTCGCCGCGTGCTCGCCGGGTGCGCGGGCATCTGCGTCGCCGGGCCCATGCTGCTTTCGGCCGTGATCGGCTTGCCCTGGCTGCTGTGGTCGCTGCTGTTACTGTGGGGCGGAACGATGTACGGCTTTTACACGCAGGGGCTCGCCCTGCTTGGCGAGTCGTACTCGCGCGCGGAGCTGGCCGCCGCCAACGCCGTGTTTGTCGTGGTCTACTGTGCGGGCGGCATCGTGGGCCCGAGCCTCGGCGGCATTGCGATGGATGCCTGGACCCCGAATGGGTTGCTGGTCTTCCTCAGCGCCGCCCCGCTGTTGCTCGGCGCCGGCCTGCTGCCGCGCCTGCGCGGCAAGCTGCCGGGTCCCGCCTAGCGCGGCAGCCGTTCGCCATCGGTTCCCGGCATGGAGGGACCGCCGGAGTAGAAGTCGGAGGCGGGCGTATTCGTGAGAAACTCGTAGGCAACGGCCCCGTAGGGAATGTCGGGACGGAGGTCGGGCTCTTGCTGCCACGGGAGCTTCTTGCGGAAGGCGGTCCACACCGCGGTCGGCGCCGGCGCGAAGTTCCGCGCAGCGTTCTGCGCCTTGCGCACATCCAGCCAATAGGTCGACGTCAGCAGGTCGTAGGCGAGCAGCTGCATCGTCAGGTCGACGACCTCGCGGGAGCGGACCGCCTTGATGCGGCTCAGCGCCTCGATATCGGCGACGCCGAAGTCCGCTGAGTTGCCTTCCGGGGTCACCGAGTGCGCATCGTTCTGGATCTCGGCCCACACGTCCATGAAGGCGAAGTAGGGCTCGAGGACTGCCGGCGAGAGCCGCAGCTGCTCGGGGGTGAGCACATCGTGCGGGTAGATGCCGGTGAAAAACGGCGCCGGTCCGCGACCGCTGAAGCGCTCGATGCGTTGCGCCACCGCGGCGTCCATGTTGGCAATCGCCGTGGTGAAAGCCTCGATCGCATTCGTCATCGGGTAGGGATCCCAGTTCGCGGTCGAAAGAACGTAGCCGTGCCTGCCGTGACTCGCCGGGCCGCCTTTCACGTAGTACTTCATGAACTGCGGGGTCGACAGCTCCCAGGAATCGCCCGGCGAGGCATCGAGCAGTACCACGGGGTTCTGCTCGCCGGAGTTGATCTGCACCAGCACGTTATCGCGCAGCGCCGCCCAGGCCTGCCAGGCCGAGCCCTGGCGGATGTGCGAGGCGCGCATGCTCTCCGGATCCTGGATGATGCGCTTGGGATCGTCCTCGAACAGGTAGCTCCCCTTCAGCATGTCCATGATCCGCGCAGCATCCCACGCCACCCACTTGAAGGGGTGCTTCTCCTGCACGCCTGGTGCGAGTGGTGTGACGCTGGAATTCATGGCGAGCTTGTCCATGGCGCAGGTGAGGTCGGCCCATTCGAGCGCCTCTTTCCCGTCCGCGACCAGCAGCGCGGCGAGCGCATCCGCGTAGGCGTTGCTGGTGCCGCCACCTGTCTCGCCCGCGAGCGGCTTGAGCCCGGCCGTCTTCAGCGCTTGAGCGGCACTCACGCGCTTGCCCCGATACCAGGCATCGCCGCGCCCCACCATGGTGGCTAGGAAGTTGTTCGTCAGAAACAGGTCGCCTTCCCCGAGCGTGCCGCGCGAGTACATGACCGGCGTGACGCGCTTGTTGAGCAGCTCCACGAGCAGTTGCATGAACTCGGGCGTTGCGACCTCGAAGGGAACCGAGTTGGCGCGAATCACGAGGAAGGCGCGGATGAGATCCTCGTCCACGATCTCGGGCAGCACCCCTTCCCTGGCCCCGCCGCGCGCGAACGTCAGTTCTCTCTGCTCATCGCGCTTTACCTTCACTTCGCGCAGTGCGCCGGGCCCCCGGTTCAACCCGTACACCGGGACATTCTCGGCGCCCGCCTCGGCGCGCAGCTCTCTGCCTGCCACCGCACGCTCGACCGCCTCCGGACTGTAGCGAACCTGCGCGCCGTGACGCGCAACGGCCACGACCTGCTCGATCGTGAGGTCATGGCCGGTTAGGGTGACGACGGTCGACTCGGCATCGGCCGTGATCGGATGGAAGTCCACGGCGAGAGCCGTGCTGTCGACCAGCGCGGCAGCGCACAGTCCCAGCCCGATCAGGGCTTGACGCAGCACGCTTGGCGCTCCTGACTTGCCAGTACGCGCTCCAAGCTATTTGCCCTGCGAGAACTTGTAGTCGATGCGGACTCCGAGCACGCGCGGACGCGGCATCACCTGGGTCAGAACAAACTGCGCACTGCTGATCGAGAGCGGAGTTTGCGTGTTGCTGATGTTCTGCCCGTAGAACTGCACGCTCCACTGCCCCTTCCCTATCCCGGCCGAGGCGTCATAGCTGGTGTATGGCGGTATGTTGTAAGCCGGGACGTAGCCCGTGGCCGTGATCATGTGTCCCTGGTGCATGCCGCCTGCCTGCACGAACAGGTTGTAGTCCCCCATGACCCACTCGTAGCGCACACGCGCGTTCAGGCTCAAGGGCGGGGAGTACGCGGTCGGGCTGCCGACGGGTCCGTACGGATTCGGAATCGAGGTGATCGGCTTGCCATAGAGCGCCGCGGTCGCGGGATTCGCCAGCAGCGCGGGATTGTTCGCGATCAGGTAAGGGGAGTTGGTCTGCGAGCTGCTGTTCCAGGCCGACGAAGCCTGCAATGACAGGCCCTGCGTCACGCGCGCCTGGATCTGCAGCTCGACACCCCGCACGCGGTAGCTCGGACCGTTGGTCCCGAAGACGAGATTGCCGAGTCCGGCCTGCGGATCGAAGAAGCCGGTCTGTGCGTTGTCCCAGTTCATCTGGTACAGCGTGCCGTTGAATTGCAGCCGGTGATCGAACCACTCGCTCTTCCAGCCGACTTCGTTGTTGGTTACGTTGTCCGGCACGGTATACGCCGGAATGCAGAACTGATCGATACCCATGACGGGCAGGTGGCACGACGTCGAGCGATTGAACGCGCCGGCGCGAAAGCCCTGCGACCAGGTGTAGTAGAGCAGAAAATCCGGCGCGACGTGCCAGCTGACATTCCCGCGCGCACGGTTGCCGGTGTTGGTCGTCGCGGTCTGGCGCTGAGCGAAGTTGGTCCCAAAAGGGTGCTGGCAGTAGCCGAAATAGGTCGTCGGGGTGAACTGCTTGCAGTAGAAGCTGCCCACATCGCCGCCGGTCTCGTTGCTGTCGTACCTGAAGTGGCGTATGCCTCCGGTGATCGTCAACACCTGCGGAATCACGTCGATATCGAGCGAAGCGAACTCGGCGAGCTGCTTGTAGCCGCGCTCCACGTCGTCGAAGAATCCGGTGGGCGGGTTCGGGGTGAACGCGGCCGACCCCGGCCACGGCTGCAGGGGCAGGAAGCAGTTCACGTTGAGTCCGGTCGGCGAGCAGGTCGGAACCGTCACGTAGGTCCACTGGGTCTGGTCGAGAATGTTGTATTTCTCCCAGTAGGCGCCGACGAGCCCGCGGATGCGCCAGCTGTCGGGCGTGGACAGGCGCAGCTCGTGGCTCTGGTGCGTGTTGCGCAGGTTTTCCCTCCAGATGGTGCTCGGCGTGTAGCACTGGCCGTCCGCGGGATTCTTGGAGTAGCCCGCGCACTGGTAGTAGTAGCCGAACACACCGCGCGCGTAGTTGGTGTAGTCCTGCACCTGCTCGACATTGCGCACCAGGTAGGCGCCGCTGTACACCAGCTTGAGGTCGCCGACCTTGCCGTTTACCACCAGGGCAGTGTTCTCGAAACGATCCTTATTGAACGAGGGGTTGAACAGAGTCACCGACAGCGGCGGCAGCGGGATGCTGCCGATGGGCTCGCCGATTTTGTTGAACGTGACCCCTTCGGACGAGAAGGGCATCTCGTAGAATACGCCGTCGGCCTCTATGTTCTGATACGACTGGGTCAGCAGGGCGTCCCAGGCGTCGTTGATCTTCCACAGCAGTGCCGCACGCATCCCCGTGTAGGTCACCGGGTTGATGTTATTAGCGACGACGTTGGCGTTGTTGATCACCGGGCTGTTCGCCGGCACCACGCCGCCGTTGTAGCGGGTGAAGCCCTCGTCGGTCCCCGCGCGGGTGAACGTGCTCGGCACGTTGTCGATGTAGCCGCCCTGGCGGTCGTTGTAGATGACGGCGCGCACGGCGAGATGCTCGTCGACCAGCGGCACATTGAGCACGGCAGTGATGCCGGTGTTGGGATCGCCGTGGGCGGTGGTGCCATAGTCTGCTGTGACGTAGCCCTCGGTGACATCGATCTTCGGCTTGTTCGTGATGTAACGCAGCACGCCGCTCAGCGCGCCGCCGCCAAATAGCGTCCCCTGCGGACCTTCGAGCACCTCGATGCGTTCGAGGTCGGCTGCGTAGATGTCGAGGTTACGGCCCGGGACCTGTCCCGACTGCTCATCGAGATAGATCGCCACCGCCGGGAACGCGGTGGTGGTACCGCCGCCCTGATTGCCGGGGCCGCCGACGCTCAGGCCGCGCATGAAGATCTCGCCCTGCCCCGGGCCGGCCGTCGCCTGGGTGACGTTGGGCAGATACCTGATGAACTGATCGAGCGTCTGCACGTTCAACTGGGTGAGGGTCTCGTTGGTCAGCGCCTGGACCGTGATCGGTACGTTCTGGATGTTCTCCGCGCGGCGCTCGGCAGTCACTATGACTTCCTGGAGACCTAACGTCTCCGTGGGCGAGGTCTCGCCGGTGGGCGGCGCCGCGTCGGCCAGCGCGTGGGCGGCATGTGCACTCAGGATAGCGGCGACCGCCCTCGAGACTCTGGGATTCATGTTCAACTCCCCCTGTTGGTGTCGTTGTCCTGGTTGGAAGCTCCCTACCCCCTCGATTGCACTTGCACGGTGCATTGCACACCGCTGCTGCCCTTCCCCGGCGCATTGCGCTCGACGTCCGCAGGCGCTGGCCCGCTGGGCCGTCCCGCGTCCGAAGAATTCACTCTGGTGTAGCAAAACCCGTGCAGGGCGCTTGCACCCATCCGCTGCTGCCGCTCGGATCGGGTTACGTCGAAGGGACCGGGCAAGACCGCAGGTCTCACAGTGGGGAAAGACACTAGCTTCTGCCCGAGTTGTATGCAAGCGCGCGTGCGCGCGCGAAGTGGTCTGACCACTCGTCGATCGAACAGATTCCTGGTTCTGTGCGAGCATAGCTTCCGGGACGCGCAAGGGGCACTCTCGCAGAAACACTACCCGCGCGCACAAAACGCGCGGAGTCAGCGGTCATGGGACAGGCGACGATGAAACATCTGGCAACGATCGCAGTTATCTCCCTTCTGAGCGGCACGGCGAGTGCGGCGTCGCCGGCATCCGCGGCGAGCGCTGCGCCGCCAGCATCACCGCCGGTCGCATATCATCCCGGCGACAGCAGCATGGCGGGAAAGCTCATCACCCTCACCGGATCCGACCTGACGATCGATGAGGTCATGGAGGTCGCGCGCCACGGCGCCAGGGTCGAGTTGAGCGCGCAGGCCAGGCAGCGCGAAGCCGACAACTACGGCCTGCTGCTCGAGGCCGCGGCCGAGGGTATACCGGTCTACTGGTTCAATCGCGGCGCGGGTTCTCAGCGCGAGACGGTCATGTTCTCCGGGGATCCCCTAACGCCGGAGAACAAGGCTTATCTGGAAAAGTCGCAACGGCTCGCGTTCGGGGGCGGCGCCCTCAGAGGTTACCCGCCGGAGGTGGCCGACGAGGAGATCGTGCGCGCGATGATGGTCGTGCGTGCAAACGGCATGACGTACAACGCGCCGAGTCCGCAGCTCTCGCAGATGCTCATCGACCTGCTCAACCGTCGCGTCACGCCGGTCGTCGAGTCCCGCGGCACCCTGGGAGAAGGCGACCTCGCGCAGCTCGGCGACGTCGGCGCGACCATGGTCGGTGTCGGGGATGCGTACTACCAGGGCAGGCGCATGCCAGCTGCACAGGCACTGGCCGCGGCGGGGCTGAAGCCGCTCCAGCCCTTTGCGGCGGACAGTAACGCGCTCACCAGCAGCAATTCCTACGCCACGGCCATTGCCGCCCTGGTGGTGAACGATGCGCGTGCCGCGCTCGAGTGGGCTGATCTGATCTACTCGATGGACCTCGACGGCATGAACTCGAGCATCACTCCGCTCAGTGCGGTGGTGCAGCGGGATCGGCCGTTCAAATGGCTGAACTGGGATGCCGCGCGCGTGCTCGACATGTTGAAAGGAAGCTACCTGTTCAACGAAGACTCGAAGCGCATCATCCAGGATCCCGAGAGCCTGCGGGCGTCCTCCATCCGCCAGGCATCGGCATGGGAGGAGTGGGCGGCCCTGCGCGACGCTGTAGTGCTGCAGATCAACTCCTCGGACCACAACCCGGCGGTGCGAACCGACCTGTCGCCCGGCGACTCGTGGGAGCTCGCCACCCCGCAGCTGCAGAAGTATTTCGTCAAGGGCGGCAAGCTCAGCAACGGCAAGCACGGCTACATCGTCTCGGACGCCAACTGGGATCCCTATCCGCTCGCCAACAAGCTCGAGTCCTTCGTCATCGCTCTCGCCAACATGGACGTTGCGGTGGAGCTGCGGATCGACCGATTCAGCAATCCGTTCTTCACCGCCACCGACCCCGCGGTGGTCCTGCAGGTGCCGCCGGCCAACAGGATGGCGTTGTTCCTCGCGAGCGGCGGCGGGTTCACTCCCGTCGATCTGCAACAGGAAATCCAGGGTCTCACGAACCCGGTTGCCCCCACGGGGGCTGCGATCGTCAGCAATGTAGAGGACCTGCAGGCGCAGACCCGGCTCAAGGCCTACCGGGCGCGGCAGGCAGTGGACACGACCTTCGACCTGCTGGGGCACGATCTGCTCAACGCGGCGTTCTGGCTGGACGTGCGCAAGGCGCAGGATCCATCACGCGAATTCGGCGCCGCCCCTACGGCCGCGTGGCAGGCCGTGCGCAGGCAGATTCCGCTGAACCTGGGCGACAGGAAGCCGACCCGGGAGTCGCCGCCGGTGATGGTGGCGACATTCATCCGCACGACGCCTGCGACCAGCTTCGCCGGCACCGGCGCCCCGATGCCCGCCAGCTCCGAGCGACAGTAGGCGGCGCATGCGAATCCCTGCCGCCGCGTACGGGCTGGCCGCGGCGTTGCTGCAGGGGGCCGGTGACGATTCGCGCAGTCGAGCGGCTCGCACCGTTCTGATACCCCGCGCCGGGGCGCAAACCCAGGCTCAGGGTGGTGCCAGGTCGCCGAGCGCGGCTTTGAGCGCTCCGAGCCACGGCTCGAAGTTGCGCCACTGTTCGAGCCCCTCGGTGTAAATGGGCTGACGCACCTGCTCGGAGCTCGCGCTGTGCACCTGCCGTTCGGTCTTGTGGAAGTCGACGCAACTGGACTCGAACTCGAGCTCACAGAAGTCGAGGATCTCGTGCACTTTGGCCGAGGGGTCCGCGACCAGCTCCTCGTGCCGCACCCGCAGGGTTCTCCCCGGGAGCACCTTCCCCCAGTGCGCCATGAGCTCGACGTACGTGCGGTAGTAACGGCCGATGTCCTCCAGACTGTAGGTGAACTGCTGCCCTGAGGCGAACAGCTGCTTGAAATTGCTGAAGCAGCAGGCCATTGGCTCGCGCCGGGCGTCGATCACCCTGGCGTTGGGCAGGATGAGGTGGATGAGGCCGAGGTGGCGGAAGTTGTTCGGCATCTTGTCGATGAAGAACGCTTTGCCGCGCCGATACACGCGCGTGTCGGTCAGGTATTTCTCGCCGAGGCGCCGGCAGTCCTGTTCGGTCAGCTGGCCAAGCACCGCGGGATAGCGCGCCTCACCCGGATCGCTGTCGCGTCCCTGCAGATCCTGCACCAGCCGCGGAATGTCGGCGAGTTCCATGGTGCCCTCGACCTGCGAATGCGACGCGAGGATCTGTTCGATGAGGGTCGAACCTGCCCGGGGCAAGCCGACGATGAAGATCGGCGCCATGCTCTGGCAGCCGAAACCGGGTCGCGAGGCGAAAAACTCTGCGGTGCAGACCTCCTGCTGCAGGCGCGTGTTCTTTTCCGAGATTCCCGGCCGGTACCGGCACTCGGTTTTCTTCAGTGCATTGCCGCGTTCGTAGTAGCGGAACGACTCGGCATACTCCGCGCGGTCCTCGAGCGCCTTGCCCAGCGCGAAGCACAGGTGATAGCGATCGGCGAGCGGGACCTTCGGGGCGGCCTCTTCGGCGCGCATGCGCGCGAGCTCGGCGTCGCTGAAACGGTAGGTCTTGAGATTTGCCAGGCTCCAGTACGCCTCGCCAAAACCCGGCTTGACCGCCGCCGCTGCGCGGTACGCCTCGATCGCCTCCCCGGTCTTGCCCTGTGTCTTCAGCGCGTGACCGATCGAGAGGTGCAGCTCGGGATCGCGCGGCGACTCCCGCAGCAGCTCCCGGTAGAGCGGCACCGCGCGCTCGTAGTCGCCGAACCCGGTGCACACCGTCGCGTGCGTAGTGCGGTAGATGCGATTGTCGGGATCGATGCTGAGGAGCTTCTCCATCTGCGCGCGCGCCTGCACGTGCTTGTGTCGCTTGAGCAGCACGGTGGCATAGTCATAACGGGCAGCGTGGTACTCCGGTGCGAGCCGCAGCACGTTCTCGAGCAGCAGCTCGGCGTCGTCCAGCACATCGTGCTTGATGCCGATCTGCGCCAGCAGTCGCATGCCTTCGATGTGATCGCCGCGCTGCAGCAGATAGGTGCGCACTAGGCGTTCCGACTCGGCGATCTCCCCGTCGGCGAACATGCTGATGGCGGTAACGATCTCCACCGGCAGACTCGCCAGCCTGGCAACGTTGGCGGACGCCCTCTCCGCGTCCGCCGTGCGGCCCGTCATCCCGTAGAGCACGCCCAGCGCTCGCCAGCTCGCGCGCAGCGCCCAATTCAGCGTGACCGCCCGCTCGAACGCTGCGATCGCGGGCGCCGCGGCGCGCAGCGCCACATGGCAGTGACCGCGCTCCTGAAACAGACGGGGGTACTCCGGGTACGAGGCCTCGAGGCGCGCCAGTGTGGCGAGTGCGTCGGGAATGCGCTGCAGGTAGCGCTGCGCGACCGCCACCATGTAGAGCACGTCGCGGTTCTCGGGCACTTCGGCAAGCAGGGCCTCCCCCTGCGTGAGCGCAGCGTGGAACGCCCTGCGCTCGAGCAGCGCGCGCACACGGCAGACGCCCGTCTCGATGGGAGACTGGGCTGGAGCGAGGTTCGCGGCGGCCATCATCTACATTCTATCGCAGCAGACCGGGCGCAGCCGCCGCCGGTGCCGAAGCCCGCGCCGGCGACTTTTGCAGACGTCAACGTCGCGTAGAAGCATCTGCCGGCGCGATGAGCGCCTGGTACACCATGGTCTGAAACTCATCGTTGAAGCGCACATCGCGCGGCAGGAACTGCGTGAGCACCAGCGCCACCAGATCCTCCGTTGGATCGATGCCCACCCACGTGCTCGCCGCCCCGGGCCAGCCGAACTCGCCCTTCGAGCCGATGATGCCCGCCTGCGCCGGGTCGGCGAGGACGGACACGCCGAGCCCATAGCGCATCCCCGGCGCCCAGTAGGACGTGCCCGGCGGCAGATTGTCGGAGCGCATCAGCTCCACCGTCTTCGGCGCGAGGATGCGCACGCCGTTCAGCTCACCCCCGTTCAGCAGCATCTGCGCGAATCGGAGGTAGTCCTCCGCGCTCGCGGCGAGGCTCGCACCCCCGAACGGATGCGAAGTGAAATGCGGGTAGACATCCTGCTCGCGCGTGAACGCCGTGAGCGTACCGCTCGCGTCCGTCTTGTAAGCGGTTGGATAGCGCGCTGCCCGGTCAGGCGGCATGCCGAACACCGTGTCGTGCATGCCAAGCGGCCGGAAGATCGTGCGGCGGCAATACTCGTCGAACGGCAGCCCCGAGAGCTGCTCGACGAGATACGCGAGCACGTCGTGGGAGAAACTGTAGACCCAACGCTCGCCCGGCTCGTACAACAAGGGCATCGCGGACAGCTTGTTCACCAGCTCGGTGAGCGAGTCGAGCTTGGCGTAGTCGATGCCGGCAGCCTGGTACGCCTTGTCGACCGGCGTATCCTCGAAGTAGCCGCCGTAGGCAAACCCCGCCGTATGGCGGAACACATCCTGGATGGTGATCTTGCGCTTGGGAACCGCGACCGCGATCCCACCGCCCGGCTTGACGCCGGCATACACGCCGACGTCCTTGAAGGCGGGGATGAAGCGCTCGAGCGGATCGGTGAGCTGAAACTTTCCCTGCTCATACAGCGTCAGCAGCGCAACGCTGGTAATCGGCTTGGTCATGGAAAAGAGCCGGAATATCGCGTCCGTGCGCATCGGCTCGCCTGAGGCAATGTCGGCGACGCCGTAGGCCTTCTCCCAGGCGATGCGGCCGTGGCGGGCGATGAGCACGACGGCTCCGGCCTTGCGTTTCTGTGCGATCTCGTCGTTCATCCACCGATCGAGTCGCGCCAGGCGCTCGCTGGAGAATCCGACGCTCTCCGGGGTCGTTGCCCGAGGGGGCTCGTGCGCCCGTGCGGTGGCACGGGCGCCCGCGGCGACGTTCGCAGGCGCATCCGCCTGCGGCGGCGCGCCGGCATGGACCACGGCGGCGGCAAGAAGGATGAAAAGCGGCGGTGCACGCCACACGCTCGTCACGAGAATATGTTCACGGCTCGAGTTGCTTCGCGCACCGCTCGAGCACGCTCCACGGACGCGGTTCATGAACAGATCAGGTTAGAGCAACTCGTAGACGAAGTCGTAGCTGGTGGGCTTCGTGCCGCGATCGTGCAGGGTCATCTGTCCCCTGGCCCCCGCGTACTTGCCGGTACCCCCGGTGATCACGAAGACCGAATCACCGCTGTCGTAGAAGGGACCCTCGACCGTGATCCGGCCTTCCTTGAGCAGTAATGTCCAGAAGCATTCCCAGCTCTTGCCGGCCACCACGCGCACGCACCAGCCGTGATCCGTGCCGAGCTGTGTCTTGTTGGTCGAGTCGAACACCGGATTGGCGAAAGTGAGCAGGTCCCCCACCGAGTCGTCCCTGGCGCCGGCGGCGACATGGGTGGTGGTTTCGTTGACGGCATGCTCGATGACGTGCAACCGCTCGCCGGCCGTCGCGGCGAGCGGCACGAGCAGCGCGAGGCTGCCCGCCAGCAGATTGAGGCTCGGCATCGCTGCGCTCCGTCAGAAGAAGATGTAGCTGAACTCGAGACCGATGGTGCGCGGCTGATTGGTGGACACACGGGTGATTGTCGGCTGTTGCCAGGCGAAGGTGGTGTTGTTGATCGTCAACGCCGCTACCTTGTTGGTGAGGTTGGTGCCGAACAGGTAGGCTCCCCACTTCGTAGCGGTGACACCGAACCGCGCATCAATCAGATTGTGCGAGGGCAGGGTCTCGCGATAGTAGGCCTGATCGCTCATCGGGCCGGTCAGCGTGCTCATGACGTGGAAGATGCCGGTGAGCCGGTCATTCAGTGTCTGGTGCCAGTCGAGGGAGGCGATGACCTCGTACTTCGGCACGTTGATGATCGGGATCCCGGGGTAGAAGCCGGCTGCTATGGCCGTCGGGTTCGGGTCGTTGATCTCGGCCTTGGTGTAGGCGCCCGACAGATTGAAGCTCCAGGCGTCCGTTATGCGGGTCACGGTCTCGATCTCGGGGCCGTAGGAGCGCGCGTTGCCCGCATTGATGTTGGCCGGATAGCCGCAGGTGAGTGAGACGATCTGCTGAATGTCGGTCCACTTTATGTAATAGACGGCGCTGTTGACCACGAAGCGGCTGTCGGCAAACCGGGCCTTCTCGCCGAGCTCGTAGCTCCACACGGAGTCCGGGCCGAACCCGGGTTGGCTCGAGACGTACGCGCCGGCCGGTATCGGCAGGTCCGGATTCAGCTGATTCGCCAGCGGGAGGTTGCAGTTGTACGCCGCGGGGTTGGACTGGAGCTGCTGGATCGACGGAATCGGGATCGGCAGATTCGTCCCGCCCGGACGCGAGCCTTTGGCGATCGTGCCGTAGACCGTCAGATCCTGTGTGGGCGTGTACGACAGGTTCACCTTCGGCAAGGTCGCACTGCCGTTCTGGCTCGTGTTGAGGATGGTGTGGTCCTGGTTCAGCGACTGAGTGCCGACACCCGCCTGGTTGGCGTGGTTCTCGATGGTGTAGCGGAAGTAGCGGACGCCGGCGGTCAGTTTCAGGGTGTCCGTGAACCTGTAGTTGGCCTGCCCGAAAATGGCCCACTGCTTCATGACGTTCGGGTTGTTGTCGTTGAAGATGATGCCCATCGGGTTGGCCGCCACGCGGTCGGGGTACGGCGGCAGGCTCGCGTCCGGGAACCTCAGATAGCTGTTGATATTGCACGGTTGGTCGCCGGAGGAAAAACTGCACAGGTTGCTGTTCGGATCGTACGGCAGAGGCGCGTGCGTCCACTCTTGCGTGCAATGTCCGCCCACCGGGCCTGCAAACGGACACCCTACTGCCGTCGCGAACAGAGGTGTCTGCTGGTAAGTGATGTAACCGGAATGCAGATCGGCGCCGTAGGCGCCACCTTGCCACTGGAACCGACTGTCGCCGTTGGAGGCGAAACGCAGCTCGATGCTGTCCTGCGTGGTCGGGTCGGTCTCGACAAACAGGGTCTGCCGGAACTCGGTAAGGTTGTTGATGTTCTGCAGCGCCTCGGTCGAGTCCTGCGACTGAGATACGAACCGCTGCCAGTAGGAGGGGGCCAGGGTCATGGTCGTCGGACCCATGTCCCACAGGAGCACCATGCTCAACAACCTGAACTGGTCGTAGTACGGCTCCTGCTGATCGTAGGGTTGGTAAATGCCAGGGGTGCTCGGGTACGGGCCCGGCGTGGTGCCGGTCGCCTGGTAGGCGTTGTAGCCGTCCGCAGCGATGCGTTGATACATCCCGTTGAACCTGACCGAGAACTTGTCGTTCGGCTTCACCAGCAGCGACGCGCGCGCCGACGCGAATCGCTCCAGGTTAGAGCCGGTGACCACCTTCTCGGGGGTCAGTTCCGCGAGGTCGCCGCGGTTGCAGTAGTAAAAAACGCACTGTGGCGGCGTGCCGGGCGTGCCGTACAGACCGGTCGGGAAAGGGAAGCTGCTGCCGTAGATGAAGCGCGGGATCCAGCCGCTGGTGTACCGCTCAGTGCCGACGACGCGCAGAGCGACGATGTCGCCGATCGGTATGTTGAACATCAGACTGCCGTTGCCGTTCCAACTGCCCCCGGAGTCGGTATGCGAGCCTTGGACGTCCACCGAGCTTTCCCACGCGTTGAGCTTCGGCGCATTGGTGACCAGCTTGATCGTGCCGCCCATCGAGCCTGCTCCGTAGAGGGTGCCCTGCGGGCCGCGCAACACCTCGACGTGGCTGAGGTCGTAGAGATCGGGATCGATGACGGTGCGTCCGTTGAGCGCCACGGCGGACGCAGACAGCGGCGTCTCGTCGAGATAGAAGCCGACCGTCGCGGTCGAGCCGCCCGCGGACGTCAGCCCGCGCATTTCGTATTCGGTCTGCCCGGGACCTGCCGTACGGGTCGACAGACCCGGCACGGAGCGGGCGATGTCCTCGAGGGTCTGGATGTTCCTGTTCTGCATGTCCGCCGACGTCAGCGCCGTGACGCTGATCGGCGTCGACTGGATGGTCTCCTCGCGCTTCTCGGCCGTGATGATGACCTGCTGAAGTTCGGCGCTTTCGGGCTGCGCGCTCGCGGGAGGCGCCGCCGGGGCTTCGGCCTCGTCGGCGAATGCCGGCACCGCGTGCAGCGCGAGTGCAGTCAACGCAGCAAGGACGAGCGTTGAGATCCTGCGTGAGATCGATGTCGGCCTTGCGTGGTCGGCTTCGCGTGCAGTCGAGCTGATCATGGTTCTTCCCCGACAAGAGCGAATGCGCACTGCGCACACTGCCTGCTGCCGTCCCCGCAACCGCAGGCATCCCATCATTGCCACTTAGCTATAACGATCCGAAAACCTGCCCTGTCAATTGCATGTCAGTGAATATTTTTGCACACGAATATCACGTCGGGTGAACCAAGGTCAACTCCAAAAAATGTGGTTCGGGCGAGACAGAATTGTTTCGCTCCGTGGAAATCGCGGACCGATTGGGCCAGAGCAGACGCCACAAACCGTTGAGACAACCGGCCGTTGGCGTTTGCGCGCGCGCGCAGGGGTCGAGTCCCGTTTCCGGAGACCCCGCGCTCGCCGGTGTGAGTTAGCCGTTAAGAAATCAGATGTTCACCATGCTTTCCGGCTCACCCTCGCGCTGCCCCAGGCGAACGACGGTCACTTCATCCGACGGCCATGCGCTTTTTCTTCTGCGGATCATCGAACGGCAGCGCGTGCGCCGTCGCCGGGCCCTTGACGTTCTTGCCGCGAATCGCGACAGGCGTGCCGTGTACGGCGACTGGCACATCGAGTCGCGCCAGCGCCATCGATTTCTTGGTGAGCGTCGAGTACATCCCGCACGTGACGACGCCGACCTTTTTGTTGCCGGCGTACACCGCATCGCCCATGTCCGCGGGCACGTTGCCCTCGACCAGCAGGCCAAAGATCCGCAACCGCTCCTTGCCCTTGAGCCGATAGTGCTGATCGGCTCCGCGAAAGTCGCTCTTGCCGGGACTCACCGTGAAGTCGAGACCGAGCTCCCACAGCGTGTCGCCCGGGGGATCCGTCTCGTAGGGATACATCTGCGACATGTCGTACGGAAAGAACAGCAGATAGCTCTCCACGCGCAGCATGTCGAGGGTCGCGAACTGGGTCGGAACGATGCCGAGGCTCTTCCCTTGCGCGAGTATCGTGTCCCAGATGAGGCCGGCGTCTGCGCCCTTGCAGAAGATCTCGTAGCCGCGCTCACCGGTATACCCCGTACGCGACAGCAGCACCGGCCGCCCGAAGAGCTGCGCCGTCATGTGGTGGAAGTAGTTGAGATTGCGAATTCCGGGCACGTGCTCGGCGAGGAACTCGACCGCGAGCGGACCCTGGAACGAGAGGTCGTGGAGGTCGTCATCGAACAGCAGGGTGGCATTGCGACCGGCGACGGCGGCGGTCAGCGTCTCGTGCCCGGCGCCGCTGCCGTGAACCAGCATCCAGGTGTTGGGACCTGTGCGGTAGATGATGCAGTCCTCGATAAAGTGTCCCGCCTCGTTCAGCATGCACGCGTAGGCGCACTTGCCGGGATAGATCTTGCTGACGTCGCGCGTCGTTGCCTGCTGCAGGATAGCGGCTGCGTGCGGGCCCGTCAGGTGGAGTTTCTTCAGGCCTGACACGTCCATCAGCCCCGCCTTCGTCCGGATGGCGACATGATCGAGCGCCATGTCGTGGGCATAGGTCCACGCGGTGCCCATGCCGTTCCAGTCCTCTAGCTTCGAGCCGAGCGCGCGATGGCGATCAGCGAGAACCGATGTACGCCAACTCAATGCCATGGTGTGACTCCCGAATGAATGACTCGACTGCTCACTTGGGGAAATGCTCGCGCAGCGCAGCGGCGATTTCGAAGATATCCCCGACGACGCCGTAGGTGGCGACGCTGAAGATCGAGGCGCCGGCGTCGGCATTCACCGCGACGATCGTGCTCACGTGCTTCATGCCGGCGAGATGTTGAATCGCGCCGGAGACACCCATCGCGACGTAGAGCTTGCAGGCGCTCGCGGTCTTGCCGGACTGGCCGATCTGGCGGCTCTTCGGCAGCCAGCCGGCGTCGGCGATCGGCCGCGAGCAGCCGAGCGCGGCGCCGACAGCATCGGCGAGCTCGCGGAAAGTCTCGACGTTTGCCTGCTCGCCGATACCCCGTCCGATGGCGAGTATGAACTCTGCGCTCGCCATGTCGATGTCGTCCCCAGCGCTCATCTCGATGAATTGCCGGCCCACGAGCCGCGGGTGCGCGTGCGGCGGAACGAAGCGACTCACTACCGGGCTCACCCGGCCTTCGGGCGGCTTGAACACGTTCGCGCGCACCGCGAGTACGACCACGGACTTGCCGGGAAAGTCCACCTCGACGTTGACCTTCTGCCCGTAGCCGCCGCGCGTGGCGCGCAGCTCGCCCTCCTCGTAGGCGATGCGAAACACGTCGGTGGCGAAGCCGTAGCGGCCCCTGACGGCGAGCGCGGCGGCCCAGCCGAAAGTGTCGATGCTGTGGGGCACGAGTACCAGCGCCGGCTTGCGCGCTTCGATGAGGGCGAGTGTGGTGGCCTCGAGCGCATCCGGATCGAAATCCTTCGCCGTCACCGGCACCGTGACGATCTCATCGACTCCCGCGACACTCAGCTGCGGGATGAAGCGGTCGGGCTCCTCGGCGAGCATCGCCACCACGACGCGCTCATCCGCGGTGCGCTTCAGCGGTTGCGCCGCGCTCACCGCCTCGAGCGACACCGGCCGCAGCTCGCCGCGGCGCTGTTCTGCGATGATCAGTATTCCGCTCATGCCGCGCCTCCGCGGAGCTCCTTGATGAGTTGCGCAAGGCGCGCCGCCTGCTCCTCGACGCTGCCTGCGATCATCTGCGCACGCCCCTTGTCCGGCACGTACATGCGCCGCACCCTCGATGCCGAGCCGGCCTCACCCACTTCGTCAGCTGCAATTCCCAGATCCTGCGGCGTCAGCACCTCGATCGGCTTGGCCGCCGCCTGCTTGATGCTGCGCAGTGATGCGTAGCGCGGAGTGTTGATGCCGAGCTGGATGGTGAGCACCGCCGGAGTCTCGATCTGCATCTCGTGCAGTACGCCACCTTCCAGTTCGCGCCGCAGCAGCGCGCTCTCGGCGCCTGGTGCATAGCTCAGCTGGGTGACGACCGCCGCGTGCGGCCAGTCGAGAAAGGCGGCAACCGCGACGCCCGTGGCGGCGAAGGCATGATCGGCGGACTGTACGCCGGCAAACAGCAGCTGCGGCTGCTCGCGGCGCGCCACGGCTGCGATCAGGCGTGCGATCGCGATGGCATCGGAGCCGGCGATCGTCTCGCCCCACACGCGGATGGCGCGGTCCGCGCCCTTGGCGAGACACTTGCGCAGCACCTCATCCGCATCCTCGGGACCGATGCTCAGCGCCACTACTTCGACGGGTGTCGCCGTGGCCTCCTTGATCTTCATCGCCTCTTCGAGTGAGTAGTCGTCCCACTCGTTGAGATCGCGCACCAGGAAGTCGGGATCGACGTCCTTGCCGTCGGCGCGGATCTCAAACTCCTCATCGAGCGCCGCGACCTGCTTGACCGCCACCAGTATCTTCATCGCCTGCTCCTTTCACGCCGCGACACCGGGGGCAGGCGCGAGCTGCCGCTCCCCGAGCGCATCGCGCACCAGCTCGATGAGCTCACGCACCACGAAGGCGCCTTCGTTGCCGGTCGCCTTGAGCGCGTCCTCGAACATGGTGAGGTCCTTGGGGCAGCTCACCACGAACACCTGCAGCCCCCGGATCGCCGCCGCCTCGCGCATGCGGTTGTGCGCAGGCCGGTCCAGCCCCGGCGGATCCGGCATCCAGATGCGCCCCCCGCCCGCGCCGCAGCAGAAGGAGTTCGCGCGGCAGCGCCCCATCTCGACGAGCTCGCAGCCGATCAGGCGCAGGATCTCGCGCGGCGCGTCATAACCCTTGTTGAAACGCCCGAGGTGACAGGGGTCATGGAAGGTGACGCGCAGACCGAGCTGACGGGCGATCTTGAGCCGCTCCTCCTGCAGCAGCCGCAGCAGCAGCGTCGTGTAGTGCTCGATCGCGTAGCGGCCACCGAAATCCGCGTATTCGTTGCGAATCGTGTTGTAGGAATGCGGATCCGTGGTCACGATCGACTTGAAGGACGCCGCGGAGAGTGACTCGATGTTGGCGGTCGCGAGGACCTCGTACAGACCCTCCTCGCCCACCCGGCGCACGTCATTGCCGGCGTTTGACTCGCCCTCGTAGAGAATGCCGAAGTCGACCCCGGCCTCGTGCAACAGCGACGCCAGGCCCTGGCTCACCTGCTGGTTGCGCGGATCGAAGGAGGCGTAGTCGCCGACGAACCACAGCACTTCCACTGGCTCCTTGCGCGCATCCTTGACCGTGAACGGCAGCGCCTTGGTCCAGGCGGCGCGCTTGCGCCGGCCTTCGCCGAAGGAGTTACCGGTCTTGTGTATGGTCTGCAGCGTCTTTTTCAGCTGCGGATCCATTTCACCGTCTTCCACCAGCTTGCGGCGCATCTGCACGATGATCGGCACGTGCTCGATCGCCACCGGGCACACTTCCACGCACGCCATGCAGGTGCGGCATGACCAGAGCGTCTCCATCGCGACCTGGCCCGGCCCCTTGCCGTGCACGTCGAGCTCCGCCTGTCCGGGCAGGACGCCGTACTCCAGCGTGCGGTTGGCGAACTCGCGCAGCGAGAGGATCACATCCCGTGGCGAGAGCGGCGCCCCTACCGCGCGCGCCGGACAGGCCTCGTGACAGCGGCCGCACTTGGTGCAGGCATCGAGAGCGAGCAGCTGCTTCCAGGTAAAGTCGGTGATGTACTGCGCGCCGGCGCGTGGCTGTTGCTCTGGAACCCGCGGCAGGCGTTGCGCGGCGAGCGGATCGCGCAGCATGAGGGAGCCCGCGGCGGTGAAGATGTGCTTGACCTTGCTGAAGGGGATCAGCGCGATGAAGGCGAGTGCCAGCACCCCGTGAAACCACCACAGACCCATACGCCACGCCCCGCCAGCAGCCGCGCTCATGCCGGCTGCCCGCATCCCTTCCGCGAGTAATGCCCCGACGGGTGACCACCAGCGTGTGTCCCACACATCGGGGCGCGCCTCGAGCCACACGAGGCGCGCGGCTTCGAGCAGATACCCCGTGATCGCGATCACCAGCAGTATCCACAGGAACGCCCAGTCCTCGCGCCGGTAGCCGCTGCGGTCGTAATCCGGGTCGCCCTCTTTGCGGTCGGGGCGCGCGTAATCGAGCTTGGGCGGCTTCAGCCACCCGCGCCGGTACATCATGTACAGCAGTCCGCCGGCGAGCGCGACGCCGGCCACATCGAGCACCAGCGAGAACCAGAGATAGAACGCGCCGTGCCAGAAGTGCACGTGGAACAGGGGACCCATGATGTCGTAGTCGAGAGTGATGGTCGTGGTGCCGAGAAACAGCAGCACGAAGCCGTAGAAGATCAGGCGATGAGCGGCGCCCGCAGGCCGGTCGCGGCGCGCGATCGTGCGGTGACTCAACACCGTGCCGACCATCGCGGATAAGCGCGCGAGCAGGCTGTCTGCCACCTCGGCGGCCGTACCGCGCCGGTACTTGCGCACCTGCAGGTAGACGCCGCAGACGAACACGGCGATCGCCGCGGCGGCAATCAGGTAAAAGAGGGCGATCGCGGCCGGCGGGAAGTCCTCGAACAGCACCCGCGTGACGGTGGTGGCATCACTCATGCAGTCGATCCTGCCGCGGGGCGCAACAGGCGCTTGCGCGCACGGGCAACAGCGCAGCTCTTGCCCGCGCGCGAAGCGACTCCCCGGGCTCCATCAGCTCTGGTACTCGATCTGCGTGTTGCCGTCGGGCATGTGTGACACGCCCCACACGGCCACCTCGCGTCGGTAGGGTTTGGGGAACTGCGCATTCTTCTCCTCGATCTCGCGCGCCAGGCGGTGGCCGGAGAAGGTGGCATCCGCAATGAGGCGCGGTGCCTCGGCATCCCCGATGAGGTACACCGCCTTCACCCCGTTCTCCGCCCACTTCGCCTTCATCGCCTGCAGCTCGCGGTACAGCGCGTCGTTCGAGTGGCGGCCGGTGACCAGCACGAGAGAGTCGAAGTCGACCCAGCGATGAGTGCGGTTCTCATCGCGCGGCGGTACACCGGGTCCCCGATAGCTGCGCTTCGAGCCCTCGCCGTAAACGTCGTAGACCTCGAGGCGCTTGCCCTCGATGCGCGAGCAGAAGGTGTGGGCGAGCTCCTTGACGTGCAGCTCGTGCAGGCGGCGCATCATGTTCGGGTATTCGAGCGTGAAATGCATGTAGTTGGCGAGGTGCACGCCGGTCACGACGGTGACCTCGTGTCCCGCGAGCGAGAGCTTCTCCGCCAGGCTCGGCGCCATGAAGTAGGTATCGGCATTCAGGATCACGACGCGCTTGCCGAGCGGCTTCTTGCCGTCCAGCGCCTCCTCGGGGGTGAGCTGCTCCGGGCGCGAGGCGTCGGCGCCGGGGATGGGCTCGTGCGTCAGGCAGTTGGTGCCGTCGGTGTCCCAGCTGGAGCCCGTGGCGACCACGATCTTCTCCGCGCCATAAGCGAGCGCCGCGGCGGCGGTCATGGGCTTCTGGCCCAGCGCCACCTGCGACTGCTTGTTCTTCTTGACGAGCTTGCCGATTTGCAGCTCGCGGTAGTCGCGGTGATAGCCCCACTCGCCCAGCCCCGGGAGGGTGATGATCTGGTTCAGGTGACCGCCGATTTTCGCCGCCGTGTCATACAGGTGCACGGCGTAGCCACGCTCGAGCAGCACGCGTGCGCACTCCGACCCCGCCGGACCCGCGCCGACCACCAGGATCGAGTCATCAGCGGTCTTCTTGGGGAATTTCTCGGGGTGCCAGCCGCGCCGATACTCCTCGCCGGCAGTGGCGTTCTGGGTGCAGATCATCGGCGGCCCGCCGATCTCCCAGCGCGAGATGCAAACGTTGCAGCCGATGCAGACGCGGATGTCGTCGTAGCGGCCTTCTTCGATCTTCCTGGGCAACCACGGATCTGAGATCGAGGGACGCGCGGCGCCGATGATGTCAGCGATCCCCCTGGTGACGATCTCCGTCATCTTCTCCGGGTCGGTGAAGCGTCCGACCCCCAGCACCGGTTTCTTCACGACCTGCTTGATGATCTTGGTCCACGGCACCTGGTGCCCCTGCAGGTAGAAGCGTGAGGGACCGGCGTCCTCGCCCCACTCCGCGATGTCACCGACGTCGATGTCCCAGAGGTCGACCAGGGGGTCCGCCATGCCGGCGAACTTCACGCCGTCGCGCTCGACTTCGATGCCGCCCTGTCCGTAGAGCGTGTCGACGGCGAAGCGCGTCGCAATGGCGCAGTCCTTGCCGACCGCCTTGCGCACCTTGTCGAGGCTCTCGATCCAGAAGCGCGCGCGGTTTTCCACCGAGCCGCCATACCGGTCGCGCCGCTTGTTGTAGTAGGGCGAGAGAAACTGCAGCGGCAGGTAGGAGTGCGCGCCGTAGACGTAGACGATGTCGAAACCCGCATCGCGCGCGCGCAGCGCCGCGTCGACGTAGTACCCCTGCACCATGGCGATGTCATCGAGATCCATCTCCTTGCAGTAGGTAAGGGTCTCGAACTCGGAGGCGTACTGGCTTGGTCCGCGCGGGGTTGCGCGCGATTCCATGTTGGGCGCATGGGAAGCGCCATACCACAGCTCGATCCCGGCGAGCGCGCCGTACTTGTGGATGTGGTCGGTCATCGCCCGCAGGTTGCGCACGTCCCCGGCGTCCCAGATGCGCGCGGAGAGGCGATGGGTATCGTCGGACTCAGGATGGATGGAGCAGTACTCGGTGTTGATTCCGGCCCAGCCGCCTTCGGCCTTGAGCGAGCGGTGCGCCGCCTGGAAGCCCGGCCGGTCGGAGCCGGCGCCGATGCAGTGCGGCACCTGGTAGAAGCGGTTGCGGAGTGTCTTCGGCCCGATCTTGATGGGCTGGAACAGTACGTCGTGCTTCGGATCGCGTGCCATAACCCTATCCCCCCTGGTGTATCGCGTGGCTCGGCGCGGACAAACGCGAGACCTCGCTGTATCCGTTCACCGCGACTTCACCCAGGTCGCGACCGACCTCGAGCAGAGTCGTCCAGAAATAATGCGCGAAGCTCGGGTCCACCCACAGCGTGAGAACGGCTTCTCCATCGCTCCCGTCGCGTACCAACGCCACGACGCTCACCCCGATCATGGAGGTGAGGGTGACGGGACCCGACGTCGCCGCCGGCGACTCGAGCAGCGGCGCGAAATCGACGCTGCAGACCTGGCGCAGCAGCCCGTTGAGATGAGCTCCGCTGATGCCGATGACCAGATCCGCTCGCGCCACCGGGTAGACGTTCACCGGACGCGCGGCTGATCCGAGCTGTCCGCGTGCTGCCGCGACACGCTCCGCCCCGCCCTCGACGGCCTCGATCAGGAACTCCGCGGTGGCCAAGCGTGCGACCAGCACGCCGCCCGCGTCAACCTGTGCGCTGTTAGGTGAGCGTGGCACCGTGAACCCCATCGCCGCCAGCCACGCTTCCGCGCCCGGTCCTTTGCAGCCGCAGCGCTCGCGCGCTGAGAGGTCCTCGAACCGCAGGCGCGTGTTGGCTCCCGGGCGCGTGGGCGCGGCGCCTGCGCGGGTAGCCGCGAGCGGGCTGCGACGGCGCGCGCTCGTGACTGCCGCGCGCGGCCGCAGCGCGTCCACCACGGGCTTCGGTTGCAGGCGCTGGCGCTCGCCGTCGCGGTCGTAGAACGGCGGCGGCACGATCTCGGCCTCAATCTGCTCACCCTGATCGATACGGATGCGGAGCTTGCGGCCCGCAGCGAGCGCCGGTGGCACGAGCGCGAGCCCGATGCACCGTTCGAGGGTCGGTGACCAACAGGTGCTCGTCACCCGGCCCGCGATCTGGCCGCCATCGAGGATCAGATGCGATTCGCGCGGCCGCCGCGCAGCCTCGGCCGGCAGGTTGAAACCCACCAGCGTCTGGCGCCGTGGCTGTTTTCCAAGGATGGCGAGACTGCGCTGTCCGATGAAGAACGGCTTCTCCATCCGTAGCGCCCAGGAGACACCGAGCTCGAGCGCGTTGGTCACCCCGTCGGTGTCCTGGCCCACGATGATGTGGCCCTTCTCCAGGCGCAGGATGCGCTGCGCCTCGACGCCGAAGGTCTGCAGCTGAAAGCGTGCGCCCGAGGCCCGCAGCGCCCGCCACACATCGAGCGCGTACTCCGTCGGCAGGTGAATCTCGTAACCGATCTCGCCGACGAAGCCCACCCGCATGACGCGGCACGGTGCTCCGGCTATCACCGCCGCGCGGATTCCGAGGTACGGGAAGGCCTCGTTGCTGAGATCGAGCGTGGTGTGCTCGGCGAGGAGGGCGCGCGAGTCGGGCCCGGCGAGGTTGAAAGCGCCGTAGTGGCCCGTGATGTTGACGAGGCCCACCGACAGCCCCCACCAGGTCGCGAGTCGCCCGAATTCGCGAAAGAGCGTCGCCGAGTTGCCTGTCGTGGTGGTGAAGTAGAACGACTCCGCGCCGAGCCGCCCCACCACCCCGTCATCCACGACGACACCCGACTCATCGAGCATCAGGCAATAACGTGTCATGCCAACGGCGAGGTTGGCATAGCGCGCGGTGTAGACACGCTCGAGGAACTCGGCCGCCTGCGGGCCGTGCACCTCGATCTTGCCGAGGGTGCCCACATCGATGAGGCCGACCCGCGTGCGCACCGCGCGCACCTCGGTGGCTATGGCTTCCTCGCGCGATTTGCCGGGCACCGCGTAGTACTCCGGGCGACGCCAGTTGCCAGCGGGCATCCACACCGCACCGAGTCCGGTGTGCTCCTCATCGAGCGCGGTGCGGCGCTCCGGGGTGAATCCCCGCCCCGCCAGGTGCGACAGCGGCACGGGATGAAACATCGGCCGCGCGGTCGTGGTGCCGAGCGCCTCGAGCGGCTCGCTGCGGATGCTGCCCAGAATGCGCAGCGCATTCATGTTGGAATGCTTCCCCTGGCTCGGCCCCATGCCGACCGTGGAGAAGCGCTTCAGCAGCTCGCTGCTGTCGAACCCCTCCTGACAGGCGTTCACGAGGTCCTTAACCGTGAGGTCTTCGTCGAAGTCGACGAACTCCCCGCCGCCGGGATGCGGGAAGATGGGGTAGGGGTGGTTCGGGCTCTCCAGCGGGTGCTGCCGCACGCGGGCCGCTGGCTCGCTGCCGAAGCCGAGCCTCGCTGCGGCCTCATCACCCGCAGCACGCCCGTCGAGGAGCCGCTCCTCGAAGCCATACACGCCGTTCACCTTGCCGCAGGCGTACACCCCCGGCGGCAGCGTTGCCGGAAGGAACTGCGCCAAGGCCGGCACGTAGCTGAGCTGCGCGCCTGCCTGATACAGCAGCGCGTTGGCCGGCGCGAACCCGACGCTCATCCACACCCCATCGAGCGCGATCCGATGCCGCGTGCTCGATCCGCCCGTGCCGCTCTCGAAGTGCAGACCGGCGACCTCGCCGCTGCGGCACGCGACCGCCTCGATTGGCGTGACGCTGTAGTGCAGCGCGACTCCGCGCCGCGCAAGCTCCTGCGCCCGGGGTGTCGCCAGTGCGCCCGCTTCACCACGCAGATCGAGCACTGCGGCGACCTCGATGCCGTTGCCGAGCGCATCGAGCGCCGCGGCATAGCCGTGCGCGTTGGCGGTCAGCACGGCCACGCGGCGCGCGCTTGCGACGGCGTGATGGTAGAGCAGCCGCTGCGCGGCGCTCGCCAGCATGACGCCCGGCAGGTCGTTGCCGCGGAACACCGCGGGCTGCTCGTATGCCCCCTGCGCGATGACCACGCTGCCGGCGCGAACCTTCACCAGGCACTCGCTCGTGACGAGCGCGACCCAGCGGTCCGCGTAGCAGCCGGCGGCCCAGGCGCCGGTCAGCAGCCGAATCCGCAGGTCGGTCCGCACGTCGCTGAGGAGCGCCAGGGTCTTCTTCAGCGCCGTGCTCGTACCGCCGCGCGCATAGCGGCCGCTGCCTCCGGCGGTGGGATTCTCATCGACGAGCAGCACGTGCGCGCCGCGACCGGCGGCCGCGAGCGCGGCGGCGAGTCCCGAGGGTCCGGCGCCGATCACCAGCACGTCGCAGAAATCGTAGCGCTTCGGTGTGCTGCGGCGGCCGGCGCGCAGGTCGACCGTGCCGAGCCCGCTCAGGCGGCGGAACATCCGCTCCCAGCGCGGAAACAGCCGCTTGCTGTGAAACGCTTTGTAATAGAACCCGACCGGCAGGAAGGGGCTTAGCCGATCGAGCACCGCCAGGCGGTCGTGGGCGAGGCCACCGCGCGTGTTCACCGCGCTCACCTGCCAGCCGGACTCGACCGGCACGACATCGGCGCGCACGTTGGGCACGCTGCGGTCGGCAAGCCGCACCTGCATCAGCGCGTTGACGTCATGGTCGGCTGCGCTTAGCACTCCACGCCGGCGGTGATACTTGAACGATCTTCCGAGGACACGTACCCCGCTCGCCGCGAGCGCGGAAGTCACCGTGTCGCCGCGGTAGCCGCGCACGGGCTTGCCCTCGAAGAAGAACTGCACCTCTTCCGAGCGATCGATGAGCTCGCCCTCGACCTTCGGCAGGCGCCTCATAGCGCCGACTCCGGCCGCGCCTGAGCGTGCGGCGGGTACAGATACGTACGCAGGATGGTGTCGGTCGTCGTGTCGCGCTCGGCGATGAACCACACGCCGCTCGGCGTGTGACACCACCACTCTTGCTTCACTCCGGGCACGCCGCTGCGGTTGAAGACATAGTCGGCCCAGGCCTGATCGCTGGCCGTCGCCGGATCGGGCATCTGCCGCGCTTCGCCCCCGTAGGCGAATTCGCTGATTGCCCGGCGTCCGTTAATGGGACACGTCATGAGCTTCATGTCGGGCCGGAGCGTTCAGTGTCCCACCGCCGCCGCTCCCTTCTCGCCCGTCAGCGCGTAGCGCGCGAAGCGATCGAAGCCGAAGGCGCTGATGAGCGGATGGGCGGCATCGTTCGCCACCGTATGGCTCATGGTTTTGCCGCATACCGGGGTCGCCTTGAAGCCCCAGGTACCCCAGCCCGAGTCGAGATAGAAGCCGCGCACCGGGGTCAGGCCCATGATGGGCGCAAAGTCGGGCGTCATGTCGGCCATGCCGGCCCACTGCCGGTTGATCTTGACGTCGGACAGGAAGGGGAAGAGCTCGAGCATGTGTGCCGCGAGCGATTCGGCGAAGTCGAGCGTCGAGCGCGTGGAGTGCAGCTCGTACGGATCGAGCGATGCGCCCATGACGAGCTCGCCGCGCGCGCTCTGGCTGACGTACACGTGCAGCGACCCCGAGACGATGATCGGATCGAGCCAGGGCTTCAGGGGCTCGGAAACCATCGCCTGCAGCGGATGGATAAAGATCGGCGAGCGCAACCCGACCATGGCGAGCACGGCTGGAGTGCAGCCGGCGACCGCGCACAGCACCTTGCGGGTCGCGATGCGGCCGCGGTTGGTGACCACCGCGGCAACCTCCGGGCCTGAGCCTCGATCCTCGAGCTCGATGGCGATAACCTCAGTGTTCTGATGGATCTCGACGCCGCGCCGATCGGCGCCGCGCGCATAGCCCCACGCCACCGCATCGTGCCGCGCGATCGCGCCGGGCGCGTGGTAGAGCGCTCCGAGCACCGGCGCATGCCCGCCGCAGGTCATGTCCATCATCGGCAGCGCCTCGTGCACCGCCTTGCGGTCGAGGACCTCGCTCGAGACGCCGAAGTGCCGGTTTACCTCCGCGCGCCAGCGCATGGTGCGCAGGGCGGCGTCGGTGTGCGCAAGCGTGAAATGACCGCGCGTCGAGTAGAACAGGTTGAGATCGAAGTCCTGCGACAGGTCCTGCCACAGCCGCACGCTGTCGTCGTAGAACTGCACGCCCTCGGGCGTCAGGTAGTTCGAGCGGATGATCGTGGTGTTGCGCGCAGTGTTTCCGCCGCCTAAGTAACCCTTCTCCAGGATCGCGACGTCGCGGATGCCGTGGTCGCGCGCCAGGTAGTAGGCCGCCGCGCAGCCGTGACCGCCGCCGCCGACGATGACTACCTCATAACTCGACTTCAGCTGCGGATGAAGCGTGAACATCCGCGGCTCGGGATGCCTGCGCGAGAGGGCGAACCTGATGAGGCCTAGGGGCATCGGCGACCTCGAGCGCCAGACGTTGTTTTCCGTGGTGGACGCGATGGCGCTGTTGCCGCCGGCTCGCGTCAGCCCCCAAAATGACGAGGCAGGTTATGCAGCGTGAATTATAGGTACCACATGGTTTACTGGCACGCAAGGGACTTGCATGGTAAGAATATGGTTGCGCACCCGAACGATCTGACTGGATCCTCCGCCGCGGCCTCGCTGCGCGGCGATCTGCCTGGAATGCGGCGGCTTCTCGTATGGACGATCAAACAATGAAGAACCGCGGGCAGCTGACTGCGCGGCGCAAGCCAAACGCCTCTCATGCAGTGGCGCAGGTGCCGGCCGGCAGCTTCGACTACGCCGCGAGCATCGGCCGTGTGGCGCGGCGCATCCGCGATGAACTCGGGCTCACCCTCGCCAGTGTTGCCCAACAGGCGCGCATCAGCCCGGGGATGCTGAGTCGCCTCGAGACCGGGCGCGTGAGCCCCAGCCTCGAGACGATCGTCGCCCTCGCGGAGGTGCTCGGCATCCGTCCCGCGCTCCTGCTGCAGGATATCGGCTCGCCCGAAAGTCTCGCCCAGCACACCCCTTCCGGTCAGGGTCTCGAGGTGGTGCGCCGTGGCACACGGCGCGGTCACAATTATCAGCTGCTCGCCGCGCCTCGCGGACCGCGCAAGGAGTTCGAGCCGTACTTCGTGACGATGACCGACAAGAGCGAGGTGTTCCCCGGTTTCCAGCACGCCGGGACCGAGTTCATCTACATGCTCTCCGGGGAAATGCGTTACCGCCACGGCAAGGAGAGCTATCACCTCAAGGAAGGCGACTCCCTCACCTTTCGCGGTGAGATCGCCCACGGCCCCGAGCGGCTCATCAAGATGCCGATCCGCATGCTCTCGATCATCATCTACGCCGGCGGCACGGCCGAATGAACGAGACCGTCAGAGCGGCAGCGCTCATGGATGAGACGACCAGGGCGACCCTCGATGCCGATGCGGCACGACTGCAGGCGCTCGGTTACACCGCGAAATTCGACCGCACCATGAGCGAGCTGCAGAACTTCTCGCTCGGGTTCACGTATCTCTCGCCGGTGGTCGGCGTCTACAGCCTGTTCGCCTTTGCGCTCGCGGCCGGCGGTCCGCCGATGTTCTGGTGGTACCTGCTGGTCGGCATCGGCCAGCTGTTCGTGTGCCTGGTGTTCGGTGAGGTCGTGTCGCAGTTTCCGATCTCGGGCGGCCTATACCCCTGGTCGAGGCGCCTGGTCGGCAAGCGCTGGGCGTGGATGGCAGGCTGGGTTTACGGCCTGGCGCTTATCATCACTATCGCGGCAGTCGCCACCGGCGGCGCGCCGTTCCTCGCGCAGCTGCTCGGTTTCACGCCCGCGCCGGTCACTACCACGACGGTGGCGCTGTGCATGATCGCGCTCGCGACACTTTGCAACGTGAGCGGTACGCAGACTCTCGCGCAGGTCGCGATCTTCGGGTTCGTCTGCGAGCTGATCGGCGCCATCGTCGTCGGCGCCTGGCTGCTGCTGTTCGTCCGGCATCACCCCTTCAGCACGCTCTTCAACAACTACGGGATCCGCACCGGTGGCAGCTACCTTCCCGCCTTCCTTGCCGCAGCGCTGGCGGCGATGTTCTGTTACTACGGCTTCGAGGCCTGTGGAGATGTGGCAGAAGAGACTCCAGATGCGAGCCGCCAGATTCCCAGAGCAATGCGCATGACCATCTATGTCGGCGCAGCCGCCGCGATGCTGGTGTGCCTCGCCCTCATCCTCGCCGTGCCTGATATCACCTCGGTGATCGCCGGTAAGGACACGGACCCGATCCCGACGCTGCTGCGCGCCGCCGGGGGCGAGTTCGCCTTCCGTGCGGTGATCGTCGTGGTTCTGGTGTCGTTCATCTCCTGCCTGATCAGCATTCAGGCGGCGGCGAGCCGGCTGCTGTTCGCGTACGGCCGCGATGAGATGATCGTCGGCAGTCGGTACCTCAGCCGTCTATCCCCGCGCACCCACGTGCCCGTTGCCGCGCTTCTCACCGGCGCGCTGCTCGGTGTGGCCATTGCGCTCTGCGGCCTGTGGTTGCAGAACGCGGTCAGCACGATCATCAGCTTTGCTGCAGTCGGTATCTACATCGCCTTTCAGATGGTGGTGCTCGGGGCGCTCTACGCACGGGCCCGGGGCTGGGAGCCCGCTGGCCCCTTCACGCTCGGCCGCTGGGGCTGGCCGGTGAACCTGCTGGCTCTTGGTTACGGCATCTTCGCGATCATCAACATGCTTTGGCCGCGCAGCCCGCAGGATCCCTGGTACAGCAACTACGGGATGATGGTAACTACCGCGGCGGTGCTCGTGCTCGGCACGCTGTACATGGTCCTGGCGAGACCTTATGACCGCGGCAGTGCTCCGGCGGGCGATGCGTACGTGCCTCAGCGCTGAGTTGCGGCCCCGGTGCGCGGCTGAAGCTCGCCGGCCTCGCCGAGATGGGCGCCCAGCAGCTGTCGTCGGGCGTAATGCAGATGTCGGGCGACGACCGCCACGGCCCCGTCGATGTCGCGTGTGCGGATCGCCTCGTAGAGCGAGAGATGCTGCTCGTTGTATTCGGCGATCCGCTCCGGCGTCAGCACCTTGGATTTCATGGCGTTCCACTGACTGTGCGTACGAACATCGTTGATCTTGCGGTAGACCCAGACCATCAGCGGAATGCGCGTCGCTTCCGCGATCAGCTGGTGGAATTCGATGTCCCACCGCGTGAAACTCTCGCTGTCGCCAGCGGCGGCCGGCATGCCGGCGATGTGGCTCCCGAGTCGCTCGATGTCGCGGGCCGTGGCGTTGAGCACGGCGAGGCGCACCATGTTCGGCTCGAGTCCCAGGCGCACCTCGATCAGTTCGAGCGGGCTGGTGAGTTCCGCCACGTCCTCGTTGCCGGCCTGAAGGTCGGTGTTGACGAAGGTCCCCGCGCCGAGGCGTCGGGTGACGAGCCGCTCGGTCTCGAGTCGGCTCAACGCGGTGCGAATGGTGGCGCGCGAAGCACCGAAGGCGGCGGCGAACTTGCGCTCCGCGGGCAGCTTCTCACCCGGCGCATACCGCCCTTCGAGGATTGCCTGACGAAGCTGACCCGTGATCCATACCGAGCCGCGGACGGGATCAGTCATCGCCGCGCCAGAATCGCCTCTCGTGTGCGGAGCCTCGAACGTCACGTGGCCGCCTGGAGCTGCGGCGATGCCCTGACTGGTCTGACCACTCTTAGTCATCGGGCGCCCGCACCGCAGCGACTGGCTTTAGATTGGTTTGAAATCGGTCGCAATCTTGTGCCACTATCGGTCGCCCGCGTCAAGTCCCTGCAGATCCACTGTCCGCCGACCGGAGCAACTCATGGGTCTCCCTGATGGCACCAAGTATCTGGTCGTTGGCGCCGGCATCCATGGGCTCTCCACGGCCTGGCATCTCGCCGAGGCGCTGCGGCGTTCGGGCCGCGGCAGTGGGCGGGACATTGTCGTCGTCGATAAGTCCGGTATCGCGGCGGGTGCTTCCGGCATCGCCTGCGGTGTAATCCGCAACAACTACTACCAGCCGGCCATGCGTAGGCTCATGGCACACAGCGTCTCGGTGTGGGAGAGCGATCCCGAGGTTTTCAGCTATCACCCGGTCGGTTACCTGCAGATCAGCCCTGAGGTGATGCACGAGCAGGTTGCGAGCATCGCGCGCCAGCAGAAGGAGATCGGCTACGAGTCCGTCTTCATCGAAGGCGAGAGGGAATCCGCCGACTACATGAAAGGCCTGTTCGAGGACTGGCAGGCGAAGGGCATCACCTCGGTGCTGCACGAGAAGAAAGGCGGCTACGCCAACAACAAAGCCTCGATCCGCGGGCTCGCGCGCAAGGCCGAGAGCCTTGGCGTGAGGATCCTGACCGGCGTCAAGGTGACCGGCTTCCGTAAGGACAAAAGCGGCGCCGTCACGACGGTCCTCACCGACAAGGGCAACATTGATTGCGACGCCGTGATCGTCGGCGCGGGACCGTGGGTCAAGCAGATCTGGGACATGCTCGGGCTCCCGCCCGCCATCACCATCAAGGCCCGTGATGGCAAGCTGCACGAGAACGTCCCCATGTGGACTTTCTGGTCGTTGCAGGAGGGAACCCTCGGCGTCGACCCGAAACTGCAACGCACCAACGACGGCAGGATGCCGCCGGTGATCCACCTGGACACCGATGCGACGCTCTACAGCGACGTCGATCGCTCCGTGATCACCGATCGGCTCTGGGGCATCTACTACAAGCCCGATTTCCATTTCGGCGGCGTGCAGGGCGGCGCCATGCCCTTCAAGGTGAAGGCCGATCCGGCCACGGTCAGGATCGACCCCTATGGTCCGGAATCGCCGGACTTCGTCGTGGGTGAGGACTTTGCGCGCATGTGGTGCTCGGCGCTCGCTTTCTGCCAGAAGCGCTTCGAAGGCAAGCTGCCGAGGTTCAAGCGGGAGCCTTCGGGTGGTATCGGCTCCTTCACCGCGGATAACTTCCCGGTGTTCGATTCGTTCTGCGAAAACGTCTACGTCATCGCCGATTCAAACCACGGTTACAAGATGATCGGCGTCGGTCAGCTCGTTGCCGCAGAGATCTGCGGTGAGCGCAGCGAACTGCTCGAGCCGTTTCGCTTCTCACGTTTCGCCGAGGGTAGACTGCACCCGACCTCGAACAGTCCTTTCCCGTGGAGCTAGTCACACAGCGCTGCGCCATGTCAACAACGAATCGCTCGAAAGGGAACGCCATGACCGACCTTGAAGCCCACGTCCATGCGAAAGGCCGCGCCGAGCTCGTCAAGCAGGTGCGTGAGAAGATCGATCGGCTTGGCGTCCACTACCTCTACTACCAGTTCGTTTCGGTCACTGGCCGTATCGTCGGCAAGGGCATTCCGGCCGATCACTGGGAGCGCACCGCTGAGCGCGGCTTCCAGCTCGTTTACGGCTCGACCGCGAACCTGTTCGTCGATCGGCACAAGAACTACATCGGCTACGGGCCGGAGGCCTCCGAGCTCATCGGCATCCCCGACCCCGAGACCTTCGTGCAGCTGCCCTGGGACAAGCGCCTCGCGCGAGTGTTCTGCACCTGCTTCCGCAACCGTGAAGAGAAGGAGAACCCCGGCGGGCACCTGACCTCCGACTGCCGCGGCAACCTGCGCATCATTCACCAGGCATTCAAAGAGGCCCATAACGGGCTGCATCTGCGCCATGGCTGCGAGCCGGAGATGATGTGGCTCAGGAAAGGCGAGGACGGACTGCCGGCCGGTGGCTTCAGCAAGCCCAACTGCTATCACATCGATCAGTTCGAGTCGCTCCGCCCGGTCTTCATGCGCGTCATCGAATACGCCCGCGCCATGGGACTCGACATGATTCAGGGCGATCACGAGGACGCCCCGGGACAGCTCGAGCTCAACTGGATGTTCGATGACTGCCTGCGTACCGCCGATCGGCTGACCACCTACCGCCAGATCTGTGCGCAGGTGGCGCGCGAGTTCGGTCTGATCGCCTGCTTCATGTCGAAGCCGTTCATGGGCGTATCGGCCTCCGGCTGCCATCACAACCTCTCGCTCTGGCGCGGCGGCGAGGAGAAGCTCAACAAGCTCGGCCAGGAGACCCTGCCGGGGCTTGAGCAGAATTTCGTCTACCTGCAGGGCGGCGAGAACACCTTCATGCCGCACAAAGGCGAGAGCAAGCCGGGCCCCATCGGCCTCAACTGCATCGGCGGCGTCATCAAGCACGTCGGCGCGCTCACCGCACTCGGCTCCTCGACCGTCAACTCCTACCGGCGGCTGTGGGACACGGGCTTCTGGGCGCCGGTGTATGCCGACTGGGGCTATCAGAACCGGACCTGTGCGCTGCGCATCTCGGCACCGGGGCGTTTCGAATATCGCTCGGTGGACTCGACCGTGAATCCCTATCTGATGGCGGCGGGGCTGCTGAAGGCCTTCGATGATGGCATCAACAACAAACTCGATCCGGGCGAGCCCGAGGAGCGCAACATCTATGCCGCACTCGCGGCCGGCAAGAAGGTAAAGAAGCTGCCCATGTCGCTCGGGGAAGCGCTCGCCGAGCTCGACAAGGACGACATCATCAAAGCGGCGCTGCCGGACGAGATGTACAGGGTGTTCACCCACTACAAGCGTGACGAGTGGGAGAAGTTCATGGCCACCGTCACCGAGTGGGACCTCAAGCAGTACTGGGACTACCTGCCCTGAAGGCGCACGCGCCCGGCACGCAAAGGGGACGAGAGCATGTGTGGAATTGCGGGATTGATTCATCGTGGCAAGACTGGCGACGTGGGTCGGGAGATGACCGCGATGCTGCTGTCGTTGAAGCACCGCGGGCCCGACTCGACCGGGTATGCGCTCTATGGCAAGCCGCACGGCAAGGAGCTGGTTATCCGCTTCAAGGTTGCCGAGCAGGACGAGATGTCCAAGGGCTTTGCGATTCAGACTCAGGTAAAGCAGCGTCGCGCCGAGGTGGCGCGGCGCCTCGGCGAGCTCAGCGCGCATATCGTCGAGGAGGCGGAGGCAACTCCCTACGCCTTCCGGCTGCGCATCAGCTACGAGGGTGACCAGCGCCGGCTCGCGGACTACATCGAGGACGTGGAGGGAGCCGAGATCCTCTCCATCGGCCACGGACTCGAGCTGATCAAGGATCTGGGTGATGCCGAGTGCGTCGCCAACCAGTACGCGCTGCGCGGCTTCATCGGCACCCACGCCATCGGTCACACCCGCATGGCAACGGAGTCCGACGTCGACATCCGTTCGGCGCATCCCTACTGGGCGTATCCGTTCGCGGATGTCTCGGTGGTGCACAACGGCCAGCTGACCAACTACTGGAAGGGACGCCGTGCGCTCGAGCGGCGCGGTCACCGTTTCGTCTCCAACTGCGATTCCGAGCTGATCGCCGTGTACCTGGCCGACCGCATGGCGCAGGGGGCGACGCTCAAGGACGCCATGAAAGCCTCGATAGAGGAGCTCGATGGCGTCTTCACTTACCTGGTGGCGACCTCCGACAGCCTGGGGATGGCCAAGGATGTCATGGCCGCAAAACCCATGGTGCTCTACGAAAGCGATCGCTTCATCGCGCTCGCCTCCGAGGAAGTCGCGATCCGCAGCGTCTTTCCCCACGAGATCGACACCTTCGATCCGTACGAGGGCGAGGTGCGCGTGTGGCGCAACTGAGCTCGCCCGTAGTCAAACCGCACGTCACGAGATAACCCGCACGTCACGAGATAAGTCATGGCAATCACGACCAAGGCGACCGAGCTGGGCATGCACACCGAGCAGCTCGCGGGTCGCACGCAACAGCGGTTCTTCCGCCCCGAGGAGCAGGAGCGCTTCACCAATCCGCAGGCCTTCGAGGTCGACTTCAGGAAGCGCGCGGAGTTCGATGCCGCCGCCATGACCAGCAGCGAGGTCAATCTGAAGCTGCGCGAGCTGATGCGCCAGGGCTTCGGCAGCATCGTGATGAAGAACCCGGGCGCCAAGCATGCCCTCGCGGTCGGCATCCTCAATCGTCTCAACCTGACGATCGAGGGAAGTCTCGGTTACTTCGGCTGCGGCCTGATCGACGGACCGAACATCCACATCAGGGGTCGCGTCGGCTGGTCGTGCGCCGAGAACATGATGGCGGGAACCGTGGTGATCGAGAAGAACGCGGGCTCGACGTTCGGTGCGGCCATGCGTGGTGGCGACCTCGTCTGCAAAGGCGACGTCGGCGCACGCGTCGGCATCGACATGAAGGGCGGCACGATCATCATCGGTGGCCGCGCGGGCGCCTTCTGCGGCTTCATGATGCAGCGCGGGCGCATGGTGATCCTGGGTGACGCCGGCAGGAATCTCGGCGATTCCATGTACGACGGCACGATCTACGTCGGCGGCAAGATCGCAGGTCTCGGAGTGGACGCGGTACCGGCGGAAATGACCGACCTCGAAGCGCAGTGGCTGGAGCGCAAACTGAAGATGTACGGTCTCGCCGCTCCGCGCGGCGTGAGAAAGATGCAGAAGATCTCCGCGGGCCGGCAGCTGTGGAACTACGACAATCTCGAGCCGGCGGAGAAGAAGCTGATCCTCTGAAGACCCATTGACAACCCGTTGTTCCGCGCGGGCCGCGCGGGTAGTGCGGAAAGGAAAGACAGGACATGGCGAAGGAAAAGAAGGCTCCGGCCCCGGTCCCGGTGACGAAGAAAAGGCTCGGCCGCAACACGCACGTGCTCGGCCACAGCTCTCTTTTCACCCCTCAGGTCATCGACGATATTCACATCAAGAGCGAGCTCGGCCGCTATCGCATGCGCGGCTTCTCGCTGTTCAAGAAGATCCCGAGCTGGGACGATCTGACTTTCCTGCCGGGTACGCTGACGCGCTTCGTCATCGAGGGCTATCGGGAGAAGTGCGAGACGCGCACCGTGATCGGCCCGCGCGCCAAGCGGCCGCTGGTGCTCGACATTCCGCTCTACATCACCGGCATGAGCTTTGGGGCGCTCAGCTACGAAGCGAAGATCGCGCTCGCCCGCGGCGCCACCATGGCCGGTACAGCAACCTGCTCGGGCGAAGGTGGCATGATTCCGGACGAGCGCCGCTACTCCTCCAAGTGGTTCTATCAGTGCATCCAGTCGCGCTATGGCTTCAACCCGAACCACCTGCGCCTGGCGGATGCGTGCGAATTCTTCATCGGCCAGGGATGCAAGGTGGGGCTCGGTGGTCACCTCATGGGCCAGAAGGTGACCGACCAGGTCGCGGAGATGCGTTCGCTGCCCGCGGGCATCGATCAGCGCTCACCTGCGCGACATCCCGATTGGCTCGGACCCGACGATCTGGCGCTCAAGATCCAGGAAATCCGTGAGGCGACCAACGGTGAAATACCGATTCAGCTGAAGCTCGGCGCGGCGCGCGTCTACGACGACGTACGCATGGCGGCCAAGACCGGCCCCGACAGCATCTACATCGATGGCATGGAGGGTGGCACCGGCGCCGGACCGCATATCGCGACCGAGGAGACCGGCATTCCGGGCATCGCGGCCATCCGCCAGGCCCGCAAGGCGCTCGATGATGTGGGCAAGACCGGCGAGATTTCACTGGTGTATGCCGGGGGCATCCGCAACGGCGGTGACCTCGCCAAGGCCCTCGCGCTCGGGGCCGATGCGGTCGCGATCGGTCACTCGGCGCTCATGGCCCTGAACTGCAACAAGGACATTCCGCAGGCCGATTACGAGAAGGAGATCGGCGTCGAGGCCGGATACTGCTATCACTGCCATACCGGCCGCTGCCCCGTGGGGATCACCACCCAGGACCCGGTGCTGCGCAAGCGTCTTGATCCCGACAGCGCCGCGGAGCGCGTTTACAACTTCCTCCATTGCCTGACGATCGAATGTCAGATGATGGCGCGCGCCTGCGGCAAGACCGACGTACACAGTCTGGAGCCCGAGGATCTCGCGGCGCTCACCATGGAAGCTTCGGCGCTCGCCATGGTTCCGCTTGCCGGTTCGCAGCACACGGTTGGTCGGCCCGACATGACCCGTTATTGAGACACATGAGAGACGAGCATGGCTAAAGTCACCGAGCTGAGCAAATACGCGGCGAAAAAGCGCGCGAAGTCGGCCAAACCCGCAAGAGCCGCGGCAAAGTCCACCCCCAGGGCGAGTGCGCGACCGACAGGCTCGCGCAACGGTGCCCCTGCGGGCGCCAGGGACATCGATCACTTCATCAAGACCGCGGGCCTCGACACGCGCCGCGAGAAGGAGATCGGCCAGCACATCGGCTATCGCTACGATGTCAACCTGGTCCCGGACTACGGCCGCCTCACGCCCTTCCTCAGGAAGTACATGGAGGTAATGGGGTGGTCGGACCTCAACTGGCTCGAGGACGTGCATCTCGGCTACGAGGAAGGCAAAGCCGCGGTCTTCGATCGCAACGTGAATGGCTGGGTGACCGTGCCTGAGGGTGTCAAGCTGCCCGACAACCAGCAGGACCGCGACATGCTGGCGCGTGAGCTGTTGATCAAATTCCAGATGTCGCCAAAGCATCCGCTCGTCGAGCTGAACAACGCCTATCGGAAGTTCTGACCCGGTGTGCTCTGCTCATGAGTCCTCGAGGCGGCGCACCTCGATCGTCCGCGGGTCTAGTGGTCCGGGCTGTCTTGCCACTGCGGTAGAGCGTCATCCAGGTGAAGCCAGTTCAGCTTGCTGGCCGCGTACCAGTGTGCCGTGGGTTCGATGACATTGGGGTTGTCGAAGCTGCCGACAGTAAGCCACACGGTGTGCGGGTTGGTGTCAGAGACGTACGTGAGCGGGCTGCCGCAGACTGTGCAGTGAGAGCGAGTGACATCCGGCGATGAGCGATACTCGCCAGGTGTCCCCCTGGTAAAGTGCACGCGGTCGGTCGGGTAAGCAGCGTACGTCAGGAAGGCGGCTCCGCTGTGCCGGCGACACATCGAACAATGACAGTTGACGATCTTGCGGCTGGTCCCCCTGGCCTCATAGCGAACCGCGCCGCAGAGACAGCCACCTGAAAGAATCGCGTCACTCACGGCTCACCTCCGGCCAAGCGGAAGGCATGGGGCCAGTCGGGCCGGTACGCGAGGATCTGGACGCTGGCCGGCAGCTGGTGATTGAACATGCGGTTGTGCCAGAGCGTCGCCTGATGGAAAGGGTGCGACTCCGCCAGGCGCGTCACCGCACACGGAACGCGGTAGCCCTGCGTGTACTGCTCGAAATCGAGGACGCACCGTCCTTGCCGCAGCAGCTGCGCTGCAAGGTCCGATTCCGGCCCGAACAGCGCCGTCATGAGATCCGAGAAACGCGCCGGCTCCTGGAAATAGCTGCCCTGCAGGATCTCGAGCATGTTGTCGTAGCGCTCGTTGGGGTCCTGCGAGCGCAGGTACTGGTAGCGGAACAGCTGCGTGCTTTCCGCAGGCTCCGATTCGATGATGAGCGTGACAATCCCCTCACAGAGCGCCGCGCCGCTCGAGCTCCTCACCCTGGGGCGCATTCCCGCGGAAGGTCGGCCGCCCTCCCGACGTACCGCCAGTTGCCGGATGCGGCACTGCCAGCCGAGAAACTCGCGACACAGAGCGGCGGCGGCCACCCGGTTCAGCACCACGTTGTCAGGTGGGTGCGGCATGCTGCCCACGTTGTGTGCTGCCCGGTGTCAGTAGACCGCGAGGCGGTGGCTGATATACACGACCAGGGCGCCGGCAAGGAGCGTCACGTACGGCCAGATCCCGGCACGGTTCACCACCTTCTCGCCTGATCCGATCTCTAGATCCTCCGTCATGGCGGTGGGGAAGACGCCCTTGTCGCGCACGTAATGCCGGTACAAGAAGACCGGCACGATCAGCGCGGCAAACAGCAGTCCGGTCTTCAGCGTGCCCGACCCGTAGACGTCCGCTCCCATGCCCATGAAGGTCAGGTTGACGAACGACAGCACGGCGCCGGTGGCGATGAGCCAGGTAGGTGCCCGCCAGGGACGTTCCTGGCGCGGCCGGTCGAGGCGATGGATCCAGCCGGCATTCAGATTGAGGAAGTTGAACATCAGGTAGCCGACGTTGGAGGCCCCCAGCACGAACACATAGTCCGACATGAGCAGCAGCAGCAGGTTGAACCCCAGGTTCGTCAGCATGGCGTTGGTCGGCGCACCGTGCCTGTTCACCTTCGCGAGGTAATTGGGCAACCAACCGTCCACCGACGCCTGATAGAGCGTGCGCGAAGAGCCGGCCATGGAAGTCATGATCGAGAGCACGATCGACAGGGTGAGCATGACGACCAGCACTGCGCCGATCACCTGACCGGCGTGCACCATCCGGGCCATCACCTTCGCCACACCCATGCCGCTGTAGATATCGGGCGCGAGCATCCCGGAATAGACGGCGGGAGTAACGACCGCACCCTGCGCGTCGAGCACGGCGGGCTTCACGAGCTCACCCAGCCCGAGGAATCCCTGGAACGCGAACGGCACGAGCGTATAGACCAGCACGCACAGGAGGCCGGAATAGAAGATCGCCTTGAAGGTATCGGTCTTGGGGTTCTTGAATTCCCCGGTGTAGCAGACTGCGGTCTCGAAGCCGTAGGTGGACCAGGCGGCGAGAAACATGCCGCCGGCGATCAGCGTCCAGCCGGCGCGATTCCAGGTGCCGTCCACCACGTGGCCGGCGCTGTCATGCGCGAGCGGCACCAGCGGGAAGAAATTCGCCCGCACCATGTCACCGGTCAATATCGGCATCACCCCGACCAGGATCAAAGGGATCAGGGCCGAGATCCCCAGGATCTTGGTGGCATTCGCCGACCGCAGAATGCCGCCGTCCTGGATCGCCTTGACCGCGAGCAGGATCACCGTGCCGAGGATGAAGGTGGCGTTGATGCGCACGCTCAGGCCGCTCTTCAAACCACTCAGGTCGAACAACGTCAACTGCCAGGTGTTGATCACCGAGTCCGGCGCGAACAGCCCGTTGAGGATGTAACCGGCAGCCAGTCCCGAGCCGATGGCTTGTACCGGAGACCACGCGAACCAGTTGCACCACACCGACACCGGGGCGACGAGCTTGCTGTAGCGCACCCAGGCTATGGCGCCGTATACCGAGGTACCGCCCGCCTTGTTCGGGAAGAGACCGGCAATCTCTGCGTAGGTCATCGACTGGATGAAGCCCAGGCCGATGGAGACCATCCACACAACCCAGGCAGGTCTGCCGACCGTCGCCGCCACTGCGCCGATTGAGAACAGCACGAGCGGCGGCACGCCGCTTGCCACCCAGAACGCTCCGGTCCAGTCGATGCCGCGCTCGAGACCGGACGATTTGGTTTCTACCGCGGTGCTCGCCGCCGGCAGGTCATTCGCCGCGCTGCTCAAGTTGCTCCCCATCGGCCGCTGCAAGATGGCGAGACCCGACTCTGCCACAGGGCCACGACGAATGACACTCAGACCGGCTGCGGCACGAAGCAGTGTGCGGCCAGCGGTGCTCGAGCTGACTCAGGCGACCGCTGCAATTTGTTCGTGCGACGCCGGCCGCGACTTCTGCCGCGGCACGAGCCCGCCCGGGGTTCAGGTAGCGGCCGCAGCCTGCGCCAGGTAGGTCGCGAGAAACGGCGAACGGTACCCGTCCTGCCGCCACAGGATCGGGAAAAAGCTCTCGTCCATCGTCAGGTCGCCGACGCGGCGGTAGCGGTTGTAGATGTAACTCACTTCCGTCGGATGGAACCGCGCGGTCGATGACAGGCAGTGACTCACCAGCGAGCGGCGTGGCTGCGAGCTGCGGTTGGCATCCGAGCCGTGCCAGATGCCGCCGGCATGGAACACGCATCCACCGGCCGCAACCTCGATCGGAACGACCTCGACATCGCGGTCCACCGAGGCGGCGGCCTGGCGCAGAGCATCGCGGTAGTCGTCGGGTGCGTGGAACTCCCCGAGCGGCCGGAATCGTCCCCAGCGGTGCGAGCCGCGCGCGTATTCGATCGTGCCGCCGGCAGCGGAGGTGTCATCCAGCGCCATCCAGCAGGTGACGAAGCCCGACGGTACCACCCAGTTGCAGTAGCTATCATCCTGATGGAAGCCGAGAGTCTTCGCGCCCGGTGGCTTCCACAGCACGTTGTCCTGACCGATGCGCGCCCCCGGCCAGCCGGCGAGCGTCGCGCACAGTCGGCCGATCTCCTCCTTGAGCACGATGCGTGCAATGTTACGGTCGGACTTCCAGCCGTTGCAGATCTGCCGCGTCCGGTCCGGCGGATCCCGTCCGGCGCGCCAGTTCCATTCGTCCGGATACAGACCGGTCTCGAACTCGCCGCGAAACAATGGTTCGAAGCGCGCCCGCGCCAGCGCAACTTCCTCCGCGCTCAGGAATCGATCGAGGACCACGAAGCCGTCGGTGTTGAATCGCTCCATCTGAGTCGCATTGAGCTGCAGCATCTGGATCCCAGCTTGAGCACGCCGATCCGGCCGTCAGTGCGCGGTCGCCGTTGCGGCCTGTGCCCTGTAGGCCTTCCACGCCTCGTCCACGATGTAGGCATGGATCGACTGCGCATCGGAGCGCGACAGCACATCGTCCCATCGTCCCATGCCCTTCGGCGCGAACGCGCCGTTCAACACGATCTCGTAGAACAGCTGGTGCTTCGTCGCATCGAGGCGCCGCAAGTCGGGCAGGACGCCTCGGCCGAGCTGGTGACAGCGACCGCAGAAGCGGTTGTACAGCACTTCCCCCGCAGCAACCTGTGCGGGCGACCCTTCCTGCCTGGGCGGCTCGGGGAATGGCGTCTCAACCAGCGGCACCGCGGGCGGCGTGGCGCCGCCATTCAGCTTGAAGGCCACGATACGGCCTTCGTTATCGTGCTGGTAAGCTGCCATCTTCGGCGTGAGGGTGTAATTGACGTAATTCCCGCCGAAACCGGCAAGCACGACGACGTACTGCGTGCCGTTCAGGCGATAGGTCGCGGGCGCCGCCATGATGCCTGTGCCCACCTGCAGCTGCGCGAGACGCTTGCCGCTGTCCGCCGCGTAGACGTTCAGGTTCCCGGCTGCGTCGCCCTGGAAAACGAGCCGTCCACCTGTGGACAGCACCCCGCCATCCCACTGAGTGGCGGTGGCAACCTCCCAGACCAGACGCTGTTTCACCGGATCCCACGCCCGCAGCAATCCGCGGCTCTGCGCGGCCGGGAGTCCCCGATCCAGTTTCGCGAGCGGCGGCAGTACCCCGTACAAGCTCTTGAGCGCCGCCGGGTCATAGTCCTCCGGCGAGAACGCCGGCACGGTGAACCAGCCCTCAATCAGCCCGGCGCGCTGCCTGGCCGAGTCCATGTACACCATCGGCCATTCCATGACCGGAATGTAGGTGAGGTGCGTCTGCGGATCGTAGGACATCGGCTGCCAGCTGTGGGCGCCCGACATCGACGGAAACAACAACACCGGATGCTGGTCGTAGTCCGCGCCCGGATTCGGTATCGGCCGTCCGGTCTTGGGGTCGATGCCGCGCGCCCAGTTGACGAATGCGAAGTTGTTGGCCGAGAGCAACTGGCCGTTGGAACGGTCGAGCACATAGTAGTAGCCGTTCTTGGAGGCCTGCATCAACACCTTGCGCGGACCCTGGCCGAGATCGAGGTCCGCGAGAATCATTTTCTGAGTGCTGTCGTAGTCCCAATGGTCGCCCGGCGTCGTCTGGTAGTACCAGGCGAGCTGCCCGCTCTCGGCGTGGATGGCGACGATTGCCGCGGCATAGAGATCGTCGCCGCCGTGACGGCCGTCGTCCTTCAGGTTGTAGGGGGCACCGTTGGCCGTGCCGATGTAGATGAGTTTCAGATCCGGGTCGTAGTTGATGCCGTCCCAGACGGTGCCGCCGCTGCCGGCGTCCCAGCGATGCCGCGGATCCCACGTCTTCACGGCGGCGATCAGATGCGGCTGGTCCTGGGGTCCCTGTGCCGGATCGCGCGGCACGGTGTAGAAGCGCCAGCGGAATGCACCGGTAGTCGCATCGTATGCAGCAACGTAACCGCGAGCTCCGGCGAAGTCAGCCCCCGCGCTGCCCACGATGACGAGGTCACCGGCAATCACCGGCGCATTCGACAGCGTGTAGGGGGTTTTGGGACCGCGCGCCGGCAGCGTGTCGACTTTCCACACGCGCTCACCGCTCTTGGCGTCAATGGCGTGCAGATAGCCGTCCAGGGCACCCACGTACACCCGGCCCTGCCACACGGCCACGCCTCGATTGACTGCATCGCAACAGGCGTACCGGCCCCATTGTCCGTCGACTCCGGGATCGTAGGTCCAGCGCTCCTTGCCCGTCGCGGCGTCGACCGCGTACACGCGGCCGAAGTTACCACTCACGTACAGCGTGCCGTCGATCACGACCGGCGTTGCTTCGAGGCCGCGGCGCGTACCGAGACCGACCTGCCAGGCGAAACCCAGTCGCGCCACGTTGTCGGCGTTGATGTCGGTGAGCGGTGAATAGTAGCTTCCGGAAGCATCCCTGCCGGTCGTGAACCACTGGTCCGGTTCGCTCGCAGCCTGCGCGAGCCGCGCCGCATCGAGCGCACCGGCGCCCGGCGGCGACGCGGTGGAGCTTGCCGCCTGTGGCGAGCCATGACTACAGGCGCTCAAGCTATACGCCCCGACTGCCATCGCCAGCAGCGCGGAGGCCGGAAGCGTAGACCTGCTGACTCGCAATCTGCTAGTCCATCACCGCCGACTGAATGGCGATGCCGGCGCGCAGTACCGAGGTCACGGGCGTGGCGTCGGCAACCACGAGGAGCTGCTCTTTCTGCTCGGCGGTGAGCGGCCGGCCAAACGACAGCCGCCGCTCGATGTGCTCCTTGCCGGCCGCGTCGCGTGACCAGCGCACGCCGACGGTGATCTTGCCGAGCGCCCACTCGTTGTGCGCCGCGTGCTTGCGCAGTGCCACCGCGGTGTCGGCGCCCAGGCTCGCGAGCAGCAGCTCGCGTGGCGCGAAACCGGCGTCGCTGCCGCCGGAGGCAACTGCCTCGTCCGCCGTGAGGTGATGATGTCCGGAGACGATCTGCTGCACGTGCTGGTGCTCATTGATCACGGTGACGTAAGCCATGTGCAGTTCCTCCCTCGGGCGCGCTCGGCCGCCGCGCGGAGCGTGCGCCGGCGTGCCTGAAGCGCTCGAGCATGCTGCGGGCAATGCTGCCGATGCTCAAGCCCGTCACGTCGTCCAGCCGGTAAGGCTCATTGGCAAGGATCGCCCGCGCTGCGCGCAGCCCGCTGCGAATGGCGGGCCCGATGCCTTCGCCCAGGTCGCGCGAGGCCAGTCCCGCCGCATCGCCGGTGATGAAAGCGTTGTCGCGACGCACGACGTCCACCGCCCCGCGCAGGTAGTAGCTGTAGCCGGTGGGCTCGTAGCGGGCGCCCGGGGCGAGCTGCTCCCCGAGAGTCGCCGCCAGGTGCGCCCAATGCGCGCGGATGTCCTGGCCGCGCTGCTTCATGCGCGTGGCGATGGCGCCGACGCCGACGTTGAGCCAGCCGCGCTCCTTGGGCACGTACCAGGAATATCCGGGCAGGGCGTTCTCGAAGAACCACAGGTGGCAGTCGCCGTCGT
>Ga0123355_10000507_pt1 | contig 51785 bp, 38 predicted proteins | sample TergutEmb28metaG_3_FD_89872 | JGI IMG/M metagenome (GOLD analysis project Ga0123355, IMG submission 89872) | Embiratermes neotenicus P1 segment gut microbial communities from Petit-Saut dam, French Guiana - Emb289 P1 | ecosystem: Host-associated > Arthropoda: Insects > Digestive system > Gut ... | reverse complement strand
TTTAGGCGTGTTGCCACTAGATATGATAAGCTCGTCAGTCGCTTCAAAGCTTTTGTTTGCCTTGCCTGCGTTATGATTTTGTTGAAATAGCACAATGTTTTTTATTTATCGAACACTACCTAAATTGGAGGGATAGGCCATGCACAAGTTAGGTAAGAGAATTATGATTATCGGTTCAGGCGGGAGTGGTAAGAGCACTCTTGCCCGTCAGCTCGGAGAACGACTTGATTTGCCTGTTATTCATTTGGACGCGGAATTTTGGAATGCCGGGTGGATGGTGACGCCTCAAGATGAATGGGTCGAAAAGCAAAAGATGGTGTTATCGGGGGCAGAGTGGATTGCTGATGGGAATTATAGTGGTAGTATGGGGTTAAGGCTTGAGAGAGCAGACTCGGTTATACTTCTTGACTTTAATCGCTTTACTTGTTTGTGGGGTGTTACTAAAAGGCGAATTAAGAACAGAGGCACAACCCGTCCAGATATGGCTGAGGGTTGCCCTGAGCAGCTTGATTTTACGTTTTTGAAATGGATATGGCGGTTTCCAGCCAGGGAGCGGCCTAAGATAATTGAAAAATTATCAATTCACACGGATATTAATCAAATTATACTCAGGAACAGAAAAGAAGTGCGACAGTTCCTTGCAGGAGGAATCGAATGAGTGATTTAATATTGGTAAGACCCAGCTTGGAGTATTTAGCCGAAATTCAAGATTATCGGGATGAGTTTCGTATATACGACACCCATTCCCACGGTGACAGCGGGCTTTATGAATGGGAGGGGGATATCCCGACATGGGTTAAATTCTGCCGAGATATGGAAACCACTCCTATGCCTGGGTACGTAGCTGCGGATACTTTTATGCTACTGAGGGAGGGTGAGTCTCGTATCTTGGGCATGATAAACTTGCGCCACGCTCTTCAGGAAGGATATCTTGCAGAACATGGAGGGCATATAGGTTATGGCGTGCGACCGATGGAACGGCGAAAAGGTTATGCTACCGCTATGCTTAAATTATGCTTGGAAGAAGCCCGGCTTATCGGGCTTGATAAGGTGTTGATATGTTGCGATTTGGACAATGTTGGTAGCCGTGGTGCTATCAAGGCCTGCGGTGGAGAATTCGAACGGTTGGCCATAACCGGTTGTGAGGTGGATGAGCGGTACTGGATTAACCTTAATGGCGAACCGGAGCCGTTTCAAAAATCAACGGCGGTTGATGGGGAGGTCGACCACCTTGCGGTGTTTTACGGCGAGCGGGAAGAGGAGGAGCGGCTTTCTTCCCGGCATGGGTTGGTGGAATATCTTACGACAATGCGATACGTAGAGAAATATCTTACACCCAGTGCCCGGGTTATAGAAATCGGTGCAGGAACCGGGCGGTATAGTCGTACATTGGCGGATATGGGTTATACAGTAGAGGCGGTAGAGCTTGTAGCATCCAATATAGAAACCTTCCGCAGCTTAGTAGCACCGGAGCAGGATATAAATATAACCCAAGGCAATGCACTGGATTTATCAAGCTTCAATGATAACTCCTTTGATATTACCCTGCTGCTGGGGCCGCTATATCATCTTTATACAGATGAGGATAAGCAACGTGCTATTTCCGAGGCATTGCGGGTGACAAAACCCGGTGGTGTGGTGTTTACGGCGTATTGTCAAAGTGACCCATCCATTACCATAACAGGTTTTGGGCAAAACCGGTTTGATGTTAAGGATTTTGTGCAGCAGGGACTAATACATCCTGTGACTTTTGCCGCGGCTTCACGGCCTGAGCTTGTTTTCGAGGTTGTGCGAAAAGTGGATGTTGATAGGATTATGACCGCCTTTGATGTGGAACGGCTCCACTATGTGGGTACGGATATGTTTACATTGTGGATAAAGGATGGGGTTGGGGAAATGGACGATGAAACCTATGCACTTTATCTGCGGTATCATTTTTCTATATGCGAAAGGTCTGATATGGTGGGGGCGAGTCACCATACCCTGGATATTTTTCGCAAGAGCCCTGAGGCATAATATATTTTTCGAGCCTGCTGCCCAACCGGCTTAGTACCTCGTTTGCTATTGTGTCGGCCTTTTCTGCTATGTCGCAGGCTGTAATTTCTTCTTCCCCTGAGTTGCCTATAATGACCGCGATATCCCCTTGTTTTACAGAGGGGGTATTTGTTATATCAATAATCGTTTGGTCCATACATATATGACTGATTATTTTTGCTTTCTTGCCATTAATCAATATATGTCCTTTGCCGCATGATAAACTCCTGGGAACGCCGTCGGCATAGCCTATTGCCAATGCTGCAATTTCCATATCTTTTTCTACTTTAAAAGAGAGTCCATAGCCTGCAATATCTCCGGCCTTAAGCTTGATTACTGCGCTTACCCTTGTTTTTATAGATAAAACAGGGCGAAGATTTGTGTCGTAGTTTTTTGTGTCATCTTTACGGCTTAACATTCCAAAGAGTGCAATGCCGACTCTGGCGTAATCATAAGCCAGCTCAGGATAATTGAATACACCATAGCTGCTTATAATATGTTTTGTGGGAATGGTCAGACCCTGGGCTTCTATGATAGAAATAACATTATTGAATTTTTTTATTTGTAGCTGTGTCATCTCCTTTTCAGGCTGCTCATTACTATCGGAATTGCCTAAGTGGGTATAAATACCGCAAATTTCGAGGTTTTCACATTTGAAAATGTTGATAATGTTAGTAGTGTTTTCTGCTCGTTCTCCCAGTCGGTGCATACCGGTATCAATCATAATATGGACTTTAATCTTCTCATTATAGCCATTTAGAATGGTAGCGTAGGAATAGTCGATAACAGTCTGCATCAAGCTATATTTTATGAGCATATGAAAATGCATGGGATGGGTATATCCTAAAATCAAGACTTCGCCTTTTATGCCATGAAGACGCAGGTTTACACCTTCCTGCACCGATGCAACGCAGAAGGCGTTTATACCGCAAGTGTTTAACTCTTTTGCAATGTGTAATGCGCCATGGCCATAGGCGTCGGCTTTGATTGCAGGCATAAGCCGGCACGTATCCGGTAAACGGTGCTGCAGTACATTTACATTGTGGCGTAAATTCTCCATATTAAGCTCAATCCAAGCTCTGCCTGCAGGAAATGCTGATGCCATCATGCATTTACCGCCTGCTCAATTGCAGTATCTATGATTTGTTCATAGGTTACGCCTATTGCATCAAACATCCTTGCATATCGGCTATGAGGAGTAAAGCCTGGAATTGTGTTTACTTCGTTAAAGTATATTTCTCCTGATGGGGTCAGGAACATATCTACTCTTGCGAAGCCGGAGCAATCCAAAGCAGAGTAAATTTTCTTGGTGATATCTATAATTTCCTGGGTTTTGTCCGATGAAATACGTGCCGGGACATGAATTTCCGTTGCCTCCAGAGTATATTTTTGCTTGTAATCGAAAAAATCCCCGGTGAGCTCGATTTCATCCAGTGCCCCTACCATGGGGTTGTCGTTGCCGAGAATAGCACAGCCGATTTCTACGCCTTGGATATTTTCCTGAATAATGACGTTATCGTCATGTCTGAACGCCAGCTCTAGTGCTGCCGGCAGTTCACTTTGGCATGTGACTTTGGTGATGCCAAAGGATGAGCCTGCTCGTACTGGTTTGACAAATAGGGGGTACCCAAGTTTGTCAATTTCTGTAGCATCGACTCTGCTGCCAATGCCCACAACAATGGATTGTGCTACTTTGATTTTGGAAAGGGATACGATTTTATGAGCACGATTCTTATCCATGCACAGGGCGGATGAAAGGGTTTTGCAGCCGACAATAGGGATGCCTGCAAGTTCCAACAGACCTTGGAACGTTCCGTCTTCGCCGTTTTTTCCGTGGAGAATCGGCATTGCGGCGTCAAGCTTTACCTCGCTATATGTGCCGGATAAAATGCCCTGGGTTTTACGGCAGGGGGAGATAATGGCCCGGATGCAATACGTGGGGTTATTCCAGGAATCGTTTTTGATTTTTTCAGGGGAGCCTTTAAAGTGCAGCCATTTTCCCGAAGGTGTAATGCCTAGCATTATTACCTCATATTTTGAGTTATCCATATGTGTGATTACACTATAGGCTGACTCAAGGGAAACATCATATTCCGGTGAGGCTCCCCCAAAGATCACTGCGATTTTTAGCTTGTCCATATATTTGCTCCTGTCATAGTTTGTTGCTTAAATGGTACAGGCTAATTTTTAAGTTTTTGGTGTTGGAAATCAAAGATTAGGTAAAGATTTTATTTTCTCGAAACAAAGACGTGGCATCCCATCCAGCGTAGTATCATGTTCTCAAAGGGGAACTCCTGTGTATCAGGAGCAGGCATTTCACTATAGATTTTTATGGACTGGTTTTCACTAAAGCCTGTTATCTTGCACTTAGCTTGCCATTGCAAGGCATCTCGCAGTAGATTTTTGTCGAAGGGAGAATCCTCTGAGAGAGACTTATATAGCAGGTCAATCCATTTCTTTGTGTTCTTACTGCTGTGGTCATCAACTAGGCTCATGTTATAAACAGCATGTCCTCCAGGCTTTAGGATACGTTGGGCTTCTTTGAATCCTGCCATCATTTTATCTTGCATACTTTCGAATCCAGTGTTTGAGAAAACCATGTCTATTGAGTTGTCACAAATCGGGATATTTGCACAATCGCAGGCAAGGAAGACATAGTCTACATAAGGGTTTCGCATTTCTTCTGTGAAGAAGCGTCGATTCCATGCAAGGATTCTATGACTTAAATCTGTAAGGACAACCGTACAGGGCCAGTTTATCCGCTCCAAGATATATTTGATACCGTTTCCAGTGCCGCAGGCCAGGTCTAGTATAGTGGCGGGGCGGAGTTTTTCTATCTCTCGCCACATAATTTCCTTGAAAGAGATATCACCTTCCATATACCTTGGAAGGCCAGGGTGGGTAGCCTCTTTAAGGTAATGCTCGTAATTTCTTAAATATAAGGACCACAGCTCACCATCTACTTCTCGGGAGTTAAAGTAAATTACGCCGTCATCAATGTTGAACCTGTGATTATTGCCGCATTCGTAGTATTGCCTTCCGCTGACGCCTTGGACTTTTAGGGACATGCCATCGTTGCATTCCGGACAGACAAGAAACTTGTTCATTCTTATCAGCTCCCGCTCGATGCTATTAAGCTGGTCTACGAACACCTCGTTTGAGTCCAAGATTTCATTGATGGTTACTCGGCACATCCACGAAAGTGCCAGTAAGATGTCTACATCCGGCAGGGTTTGGCCTGTTTCCCATTTGGATACTGCTTGTGGAGTTACATTGAGTTTTTCAGCAAATACAGCTTGGGAATACCCCAACTTGCCTCGCATGGAGGAAATTCTTTTTCCTGCTTCGATTTTGTTAATCATTTTTGTCATCCTTTCGGTTTATATTGAGGCAAGTCTAATCGGGATTATATTATAATCCAACATAACGGAGGTTGAAGTACAGTGAAAAATATCAACCACCAATTGATAGTAATACAGCTTGACATATATGTTACTATTTTCTTGGATTTTATTGTTATTATGGAGGATTGGCAATGGAAGCCATTTCAGTAAAATGCCCTGGATGCGGAGCTTCTGCTTCTGTCAATACCGGTGCCCATCATATTGGACAATGCAAATGCCCTTATTGCGGTATATTGTTTTTGCTGACTTCTCCAGGTGCAGATATGCATAAGAGAGAAGTAAAGGTCACTTTTAATAAAGTCAAGACCACCCATAGCTCACCCGCCGATGGTGACGGAGGGGTACATATAAGATTTAGACTTATTCTCTTTATTTGTTTTGTTGTGGTTACGGCTGTGATGGCTTTTTTTGCGATTAGAATTCTGATTGGATCCTTTGATAGGCCTGAGACAGAAGAGTATGAATATTATCCTGTTAGCGAGGTGGTTATATATGAATAACTCAACTCTAAGGTTGGATGGGCATAGGATTTTGATTACAGGCGTAAGCCGCCCTCTGGGGATTGGCGCAACTTTGGCCAAGAGGCTGGCGGAAGCAGGAGCAGAAGTCGCTGTTCATGGATATTCGGATTATGACCTTACGACTAATCATTTATCTGCAATGCCAAAAGGCACTGAAGCCGTTGCTCAGCAGCTAAAGGATGCAGGCTTAAAAGTTACGGCTCTTACGCCCTCGGACTTAGGGGTGCCGGGCAACGCAGAAAAGGTCATCAAAGAAGGAGCCCAGAAAATTGGCAACTGGACCCCCGAGCATATTGACCCGATTTTACATGTAAACATCCGGGCTTCTATGATGATGATTCAGTCATTTGTGGCACAGGTGGATATAACTCGGAGCAATGCAATTACCCTGTTTACCAGCGGCCAATACCTGAGCCCAATGGTCAGTGAAATGGCATACTGTGTATCCAAGGAAGCGATAATTTGCTTATGCCGCCAAGGGGCGCGCTTGCTTGGAGATAAAAATATCCGGGTCAACTGCGTAAATCCTGGGCCTAATGATACCGGTTATTGTTTTGGGGAAGCATATGGCGAGGTAGCAAAAAAATTCCCTGCGGGACGATGGGGCACACCTAATGATACTGCGGACTTGGTGCTGTTTCTTCATAGTGATTATGGCAAGTGGATTACTGGGCAGATTATTGCCAGTGATGGCGGGGTTCGCGAGAGTTGGTAGCAATATATTTTTATGATAATGAGGTTTACCTATCTCAGAAAAAATCCATTAACAGCTCTCCAAGATATAGCGAATCAATTCGAAATCAGTCCAGCCTGTCGCCGAAAAAGCGTTGATGCGTCCGCTATTTTCGGCTCGGTCTGGACGGTTTCTCATTTAATTCGCTATAGTTACTGTTCTGGTTTCGCTGTCCCAGACTACTTGCAAGTTAAGGGCATAAGCTACAGCCCGTACCGGTACGAACTCTACACCGTCGATTATTTGAGGCTGGATATCCAAGGTATATACCCCAAGTGCCTTGAATAATTCCTGCGCCGGTGCCATGGCATGGTTATTAACGATACGCGGGGGTATGTTAAATGCAATTGCATCTCCTTCGTGGATAATTTGAATCTGGGAGCGGCGCAGTGCTTGGGCTCGGGCTTCATCCCTTCTTTCCATTTCTGCAAAGCCAAAATCCAGCAATGTAATGCTGTCGCTGTATCGTCGATCGTTGTTGGGTGCATTCATTACAACGGCGATAATGCGCCGTCCATCCCGATATGCGGTAGCGGCAAGGCACCAGCCTGCTTCCCGGGTGGTGCCGGTTCTAAATCCATCGGCACCGGCATATGGGCGTACTGTCAGGAGTTGATTGGTATTATTTCGGCGTACCCCTCCGAAATTTACATAGCTGGCCCCGGTAATATGTAAGATATCGGGATATCTGTAGATAAACTCACGCACAAGTACAGCAATGGAATATACATTGGTGTAATGAGCAATGGCACCGTGTGCATTGGTAAACTGGGAAAACATCCCGATTGCTGCAGCACTTTCGTTCATACGAACAGCAAAGGCTGCTTCTGTACCGGAGATATACTCCCCAAGGGCAACACAGGCACCATTGGATGAGGGTAGCAATGCCAAATGTAGCAGCATATCTACGGTATGGTATGACCCCACAGCAAGGGGAAATGGCGCACCTTGCATGTTTGTGTCGCTGGATATTCTGGCGGCGTTGGTGCTGATTGGGATAAGGGTATCCAAAGACAGATTTCCTGCTTCGATTTCTTCGAATACAACAAAGGCTGTCATAGCTTTGGTCATACTTGCGGGCACCCTGGGGGTGTGAATATCCCGCTGGAATAGAATTTCTCCTGTTTCAAAGTCCATCACGATGGCGGCTTGGGCTGCGATATCAATTGCATGCACTGATACAGGGTTCGCAGCCATTGCAAACAATAAAGCTAACAACAATACTGTAAAACATTTCATCGCTTTTTTCATTTTCTCCTCCTAAAGCACTCCTACACACTCATTCTCTCTCATTACTATATAGGCGTTCTATTTAAAAAGGAGCAAGCTCATTTTCAAGTAGAACGCCTATATGATAAACTGGAGTCGACGAAAGTAGCCAGATTAGTGACGGAGACTCTCTGTTTGACAACTATATGAAAAAAATAAAGAAATTATTCACTGGAAGAACAATGCTAATCATAGACGGTAGCAAACAACATAATTTGTTACAAAAATGTAATAAAAACAACTAATAATGTAACCATTTGGATTTGACTCTAATACACTCCTGCACTAAAATAGTCTAAAATATATACATACTATGGAGCGATTAGCATGAAGCAGAAGCTTGCTGGTCGCAGGACTCCAAAATGCCAAGTAGCTCGCGTTTTTTTGCTATTTGCTGTTTTGGTTGTTGCTGTGGCTTTTGTTGTAATTATCGCAGACTACACAGCTCATTACGAAGATTACATTATAGATTATCAATACCTACCTGCACAGGAGTACTTGGACGATTATAGCGAGTACAATCCTGGATACGAACAATACAACAACATCCAAAATGAATACGATGCATATAATGGCGGCTACATAGGGTATGCTCCTGAGTATACCGGTGCTAGCTCTGACAACACACATCTATACATAGAAAACACACCCACATACATGGGACAAATTAGCATAACTGTAGGCGAAGATTATAGTACAGATGTTTGGCCTTCGCATGTTGAATACGAGGCTAACGTTGTAATTTGCTATGATGTTACCGTACAGTTAGAGCTTATGTGGGTTGATTATGCTGCCACTATTGATGTAAATCTGCCTTATGGGTGGACTTATACCATCAACCACGGGGTGGCTAATAGAGTAATGCCCATCGAAATTTGCCCTGATGGAGATATCATTAATGAAACTGTTATAGCAATACCATATGCAAATATACAAATAATCCCTGAGATATTACCCACTCCAGTTGGGTTTAGGCCATTTATTTTTGGCGCGGATTGGGTTGTTGATGTGTTTTCCAATCCAGTTGGGTTTAATGGCCTTTTTCAAGCTATTGCCGATGCGCCAACCAATGCACTGCCTGGCAATGATTTTATTATTGCGGTAAACGCCGATATTGATATGACGCAAAACATAGTGATCAACGGCGCACGCAGGATTATACTAGCCTCTTATGGCACTAATCTTGCAACTAATACCGGCGGTATTAGGCGTACTTTAACCAACGAAACTACAGCCCGGCACTTTACCGTTTCCGCAGGCTCTACCCTTACACTTAGCAATATTATTCTTTGTGGTGTAGACAGGTACAGCGAAGGCGGAGGTATAACAGTTACCGGCCTTGGCAGCAATTTGGTTCTCGAGCACAATACAATTATCCAAGAAAACCGGGTCTTTGGTGCTACATCAGGTGGCGGAGCTGGGATTACTGTAGAAAATTCCGCTGTATTTACAATGAATGGCGGCCTCATCAGATATGGCAGGACAACTGGAACCAACCATGCAGGTGGTGTTGGAATAAGAGGCGGTACGGCCGCAAACAATTCACGCTTTATTATGAATGGGGGAGAGATCTCTCACAACATAGCCATGGGCGGCACAGGCGTATATCATGGTACCGGTCCGCATGTCGGCTCTGGTATCGGCGGTGGCGTTACGGTAAATGGTGCAAATGCGCGTTTTGATATGTGGGGGGGGTACATACTCCATAATCTAAGTTCCAGCCGGATGAGCGGTGGTGTAGATATACGCGGGGGCGGCAGGTTTTACATGCATTATGGGACAATTGCGTACAATGTAAGTTCGTCGATATTTGTCGGTGGTACTGGCGGCGGCGGTGGCGTAGCTGTTCTTAACAATGACTCTGTATTTACTATGAATGGCGGCTATATACGCAATAATATTGCCTGGGGTCAAGGTGGCGGCATTCGTATTAGGCAGGGTACCGTTAATATGCATGGCGGTGTTGTGCACAACAACTTCGCAGGATGGCGCGGCGGCGGCGGCGTTGCCAATACAAGAGTTGGCACAGAAAACATGCCGACATTCAACTTTTACGGCGGTATAATAAGAGATAACCGCGCGGCAAATGTAAACAGGCATTTGCATCCTACTCCCATTGAGCCAACTATCTTCCCACACGGCGGCGGTGTGCAGGTAGACACCGGGCATTTTAATGTACGCGGAGCAGACCCAAAGTTTATTATCGATAACCACACAACACATAATGGCGGCGGTATTAACTGGGCGGTTGGCACAATGACCATAGACCCAGCAGTTACCACCTTGCACGTCACCGGCAACTCTGCGGGTATAAATGGCGGCGGCATATATTTGGGCGGCCATGGCTTTTTAATGCGTGAAGGTTTTTATGTAAATGATAACTCTGCCAGGCAGTTTGGCGGCGGTATCTTCTTGCGCGGCGGCAACTTTAACATGACTGGCGGCGAGGTTAATAATAATGGTCAGCTTGCTGATGGTATTTTCACAGCAGCTAATAACGTGGATTATGTGTGGGCTCCCAACTCTGTTGAAACCCAGAGGGGTGGCGGTGTTCATGTATCCGGCGGTAATTTTATTATGGCCAACGGGTCAATTGAAGATAACAATTCCCTGATTAGTGGCGGCGGTGTGTATCTAACCGGTGGTGGTTTTACTATGCATATGGGTGATATTAACGGTAATACAACCCAGGGTACTGCCCTGGCTCAAGGGGGAGGCGGTGTTTTTGTAACTGGTGGCAACTTTACTATGGTAGGCCCTGCGGTAAAAAACATTAATAATAATACAGCCTTAAATGGCGGTGGTATATATGTAGCTGGCGGTGACTTTACCATAGGCCCTGGTGGTAATGTAAACAACAATAATACCCCAATCACCGGCACATCTCGTGGTGTTGGCGTGTTTATGGGCGGCGGCACTGTACACATGACCGGAGGCAACATAAACGGCAACACAGCTAACACAACTCCCAGCTATGGCGGTGGTGTACACCTGGCTGGCGGGACATTTAATCTGTCAAACGGCAATATTGGTGGGTTGGCAACAGCCGGCAACTCTGCTACAGATGGCGGCGGAGTATATATATATAACGGCACGCTATCAATGACCGGCGGAAGCATTCAAAACAATGAAGCCAGCCGTCATGGCGGTGGTGTGCATATCTCAGGCACAACCAGTACCTTTACTATGAATGGCGGCATTGTTGGAGACACAAGCCAAACAAACGGCAATACTGCCCAACACGGTGGCGGGGTGTGGCTAGGTTCCGGCGCGCACTTTAATATGCAAAGCGGCACAATAAGATACAATACTGCGCTAACAGGTGCCATAATTCCTTCATCGCAAGGTACAGGCGGCGGGGTATATCTCACAGGTAGCGGAACGATATTTAACATGACCGGCGGCACAATCCGCGATAATGTAGCCCAAGCAACCCAACCGGGGCGCGGCGGCGGCGGTGTGGATGTGCGCAATAGTGCGGTTTTTAATATGTGCCAGCAAAACCCACCAACGGGCACTCTGACACCAATCCTTATATACCGTAACTATTCCCATAATACAGGGGGCGGCGTAAATATAAACAATGCCGTAACAAATATGTGGCGCGGCACAATTAGCTATAACAGTACCGAAAACACAACCGTCCTGGGAAATGGCGGCGGCGTAAGCGTGTCCGGGCGGGATGGCTACTTTATTCTTAATAACGGAAATATAACAAACAACGTAGGCCGTATAGGTGGCGGAATATTCCTATATAGAGCCAATGCAATTATGTATGGTGGTGTAATAAGCGGCAATGCCAGCCGTAACCAACCAGGCGGCGGTGTTGGCATATACAGTGCTGAGAATGCAGGATATGGGCTCATCAACGCACAATCAACTTTCACAATGCATGGCGGAATAATAGAAAATAACGGCTCGCAAACCCATCCGCGAAATGGCACTTTGGATCAAACCACATATGGCGGCGGCGTGGCGTTGGGTCGCGGATTCGCTTTTGTTAACATGTATGGCGGGATTATCCGCAATAACCAAGCAACAAACGGCGGCGGCGGGGCGGCAATCATATTTAGTGCCCCATTTGTAGGCGGCTCGCAATTTACAATGAACCCTTCAAGTGCTTCGACACATGCAACAGCCGACCCAGTAATCTACGGCAACACTGCCCCAAGAGGCGGCGGCGCATTTGTGGTAGGTGCGGAGCCAAGGTCAACATCACCTATACAAGGCCAGCAATCCACGTTTGTTATGAATGGCGGCACAATTGGCGGCGACCCTACCCTACTCGCAAATGGGAATCCAATCAAGCCAAATACTGCCCTGTGTGGCGGTGGTGTATATGTAAACAGTGGTGGATTATTCTCAATGCCAAGCACATCCACCGGTAGAGTACAGGGCAATATTGCTACCGGTACTAGCCCCGGATATGGGGGAGGCGGTATATTTATCGGCCCGCTTACCACACCGGGTATAGGCGGCGGTGCCAATGTAAACACCTCTGAAGCAAACCTGGGCAGCGGCAGTCAAATCATAGATAACACCGCACTAACCCCTGGCAGCGGCACAGTTGACGGCGGCGGCGGCGGTATTTATGTAACCCAAAATAGCAGGCTCAATGCCACTGGTACACATATTCTTAGAAACAGTGCGCCCTACGGAATGGGCGGCGGCATCTTTACAGAATGGCACGAGTATGACGAGCCTCTCACTTTTGTCCCACCGGCATTTACCGGAAATAACGTTACCTACAGTAATCTGACACTAAGCAACGTAACCTTTAACAATAATAGCGCAAGCAGCTTACACTGGTCTCCCAGCAATGCAACGTCAGCCATACCAGCAACGGCTTTTGCCACAACGAGTCAACCTGCAATCGTTGTTGCGCCGCATCGTCATCCACTAAACAACTATGATATAAATTATCATTTCGTGGGATCTGAGCGGTTCGAATTTATTAAAACAGATCAGCAGCTATATAGCACCCCTCCGGTTATAAATCCGGTTGAAGGTGCGCAGTTTATACTGTTTCGTACCAATGTTCCAACTGTGCAAGCAACATTAGGCACCGGGTCAGATGGGCTTGTTACTATTAACCCTTCAACTAATTTACCAAATACCCCATGGGTCGCGGTACAATTTGCAACGGGTAACTATGTAGCAACTAGCACAACATCTTCATATATTGCGTTTGATATGGATCCAAGATTCACATACCAGCTGGTGGAGTTAGTGCCGCCACTCGTGTTTCAAGCACCATTAGGACAGTGGCGTGTCACATATAACATGGTTGCCGCGGCTGGGGTCAATCCCTTTGAGGTAGTGAGTATTGGCGGACAATTTATGCCGCTCGCTATTAACTCATTGGCACCGCAGCTTAATGCGACTACACATCCAAACCTTCCACGGCGGCATAGCCTTTGGTATATAGGTAACATGCTTCAATTTGAACTGCCAATGTCCGGTGGCAGCGGTGCAATGGTATTTGTAATAGCGGGCGGTGTAAGTATCGCCATTGCTTTGATTGCGATGGTAGGGATTATGGTCAAAGGTAAGAAGTATAGCACCCTATTGCGAATTTTCAACAAAAAATAGTGTCAAAAATACGTCTAGAGACGTGAATCAGCTCCATAATCATCAAACGTTCGTGGGCTTTCTCGCTAATTAAACCGATATAGCCCACCTTTCTGCCATTCTTTTAAACAGAGCTTGTATTTGAATTGATTCGCTAGGGCGAGGATGTTTATCTTTTGGCTTTTGTGGATAGTCCGATTCTTTTTCGCGCGGATTATGAATGATTCTTTTTGATTTAGTAAGCATTCGTAGTAGATGTTTGCGTCATTGCCCCTGTCAACGCTCGGATATTTTCTTTCTTGAATCCATTTATATGGATTTTTTTTTGTATTAAGGGTATATTTAACAAAAGAGTAATATCCCCATACACACAGCCTATATTTCCCGTACATTTAATTAAACCAATTCCAAAATCATTTTACAGGAGGCAATACATGGGCACATTAGGACTAGACACAGAGCGAGGCTTATTCCTCGGTATCGACTTCGGCACAACCAACTCAGTTGTAAGTATTTATAATTTTGGGCAAGGGGAGGCTCAGACCATCCCTATAGACGGCAGCAATATCTTCCCCACTGCCATTCAATTTGAATCAGACCCTGAGGATGAGGATAAACTCTCTCGGATATTTGGAGTACAGGCCAAGGAAGCCGCGATAATTTATCCTCTTTCCACAGTACTTTCCATTAAACGCTATCTAGGCAGCGATGCCCAACTTACCGTTAACGTAGATGACAAAGAATACCGTTTCACCCCTGAGCAAATTGCCGGAGAAATCCTGGGGCATCTCAAGGAAAAAGCAGATGAATACGCCCAGGAGGAGCTTGGTATTACCGGAGAATTTTCCGGTTGTGTAATTACAGTCCCTGCCAACTCTACAGACAAACAGAAAAAAATGACCAAGGAAGCGGCAATTCTTGCAGGCTTTGACCCAGAGAGCATCTATCTGCGCCTAGAACCTGCCGCCGCGGCAATTTCCTATGCAGTCAACGAAGTCACGGATAAAAAAATCCTTGTTTATGACTTCGGCGGCGGTACCTTTGACGCCTGCGTCCTGCAAATAAAAGTAGAGGAAGCCGGGGAGCCTGCTATTTCAATAGTAAGCACCTATGGCGACAATAACCTGGGCGGCAATGATATTGATAAAATCATAATGGACATGGTCTATGAGGAATTCAAAAAGCTCACCAACGAGGAAATCGACCTCTTTGATGAAAATATCGATGACGGTGTCTCCAAACGGCAGAAAAAGGTCGCATTGGTGCGCTTGCAGCAAGCTGCAAATCAGGCCAAGGAACGGCTCAGCCAAACCAAGGCCACAAAAATTACCTTGGCCCCTATAATCCAAGAGCCAAGGATAATAAACATCAGCATGGAAATCACCAGGGAGCAATTCCTGACTCATAAGCGGATTAACTCACTAGGTGACAGCCCCGCTGTTTTTGAAAAATTCGAAGGTAAAAGTGTTTCTGATTTAATCGAAGAGACTTTAGCCTGTGTCACCCACTGCCTGGAGGCAGGCGGCCTAACCGAAACCGACATTGACGAAGTATTTTTGGTGGGAGGTAGTTCTTCTATATTATATGTAGGAGAAAAAATTGCCGAGCGTTTCGGTAAAGAGCCATTCAAGTCCCGTATTAGCCCTGCCCTGAGCATATCCCAAGGAGCGGCACATTACTGCAATATGATTATGATGCCAACAGTCCGTGGCCCGGTAGTTCATGAAAAGACAATCCATCCATTGGGCTTAGAAATCGCAGGCCGCCGCTTTATGGAAATCGTGTCCGCCGGCCAGGATATCCCCAAAGATGGCCTTACCATAGACGCCGCCGAGCCTCTAATCACCAATTTTGACAATGTATCCAGTATGGCCATTGTAGTATACGAAAACACCATGCCCAAGACATCGGACAAGCCCTTGCACGTAAGCCAGGAAGGCATGAAACGCCTTGCGGGCACCTCCCTTAGAGGAATCCCTCAAGGTGTAAAAGGTCAGGAGAAGGTCAAGGTAATCTTCCATGTTGGACAGGATAATATGCTTAAGGTAACAGCCCGAAGCCTATCTACTGATGGGGTAGTCACAGAGCTTTCTGTGGATGAATTGTATTGATGAGTTTTGTCATTTATGGTAAAGCCGCTCCCATAGAGGTTGATTTGCTTGTGCTATTTGTGTTAGAACAGTGGTAAGAGGGGATTTTATGGATACGCTCTGGCAAGGATGGATGACTTTACAGGCTTCGATGGAAGAGGCTTTGCATAAGAACACGGCTCACTATTTTTCCTGTATAAAAAAAACTGCCTGGAATCGACTTGCCCTGGACGCCCTGACCCTTGCCCGACTTGGGCAGAAGGACGAGGGCATTTACAGCCATTTGCAATATCTAATGGCTACCTACCGGGAGGTTGTAACAAGCTTCGAAGCCGGAGAAAACAACTCGGACTTGGTCGGGGGGCTTTGTGATATTCTTAACTCCCGGCAAAGGCAATTCGAAGATGTGGCAACGGAATCCGCAAATCCTATTGCAAAGGAAAAGCAGGCCATCATAGAACGAGCTTTGCTGCACACCGCCACCCAAATCGAAGCCTTTGAACAGGAATATAATCCCACCGAGCCCTTACTGGAATCTATAATCGAATATATCCTCCCTCCGCTGGATGCCCTCTACCAAGAAAATCTTACCCGCTGCTTAGCGGGTATAGATGATTTGCATAACCGCAAATCCGCCGCTTTTTTTACGGACCTTCTCGAGCGGGAATGGGAGGTCCTTGGGCTTATTATTCAGGTGCAGGTGAAAGCCATAGAATCGGTAGGCTTTGATACGGAGAACACGGCTCCCGTATTGTCAAAATTACGAGAAGCCTATCAACAAACCGGTCCAGTGGTAAGCGGCTTTAGGAAGCTGATGCAAAATACAACCCCTGCTCTGCCGCAGCCAGCGGGTTTTACCGAGGAAATTTTAACTACTCCACCGATTGTAGAGATAGATACAACTCCAATGTTAACCGCCCTTGAACAAGAGGCGGATATTTTGCTTGGTAAAATACGCTGTAAAGAATTGGTGTCCGCTCAGTCCTTGCACCAATTGGCAGAATCCGAAATAGAGCTATCCGAGGATGTAATCTCCACTTTTGAGACAACACAGTTTTGGCTGGCATCCAGCCCCAAGTCCCCCGAGTCAAGGGAAAAGGAAATTTTATCCGGCATTACCGAAACCATAACGATTAAGATAGACAGCTTAAGAGAGAGTTTGGAGCAGTTTAAATCAAATTGCCAAGGCATCTTGCCTACTGAGCTACCTGTCCATGAATCAAAAGATGCAGCAAGCCAGATGTTAATGGCTTGGATTGCCGCCCCTCCTGCCGAGGACTCAATAGAGGCATTCTTATACAAATGCATGGAGCTGGACGCATTCACTGCCTATTCTGATAAACTGACAATGCATATCACCGCTATATCAGCCAAGCTGGATAAGTCCATTCTTCGCTACAGAAAAGAAAATCTACTATACGAAATCAGTACCTATGAAGAAATTTTATACTACAGCGTATCCCGCCTTAGGGAATCAGAGCTACCCCAGATACAGATTGCCGTAGATATATTGGATGAGACCTTCAACGCCCTGGAGAACATAATCGGAGAGGCAGAGATAACTACAATACGCCCAGAGCCTCACCAGCCCTTTAACGGTAAAGAACACGAAGTCCTTACCGCTGAGGAGCAGGAGGGCTTTGCCAAAGGGGAAATCATAAAAACAATGGTCAGCGGTTATAAGGCAGGTGACCAGGTAATACTTCGAGCCAATGTAGTGGCAGCGAGGTAGTGTAAACATCCGCAAAGCGGATTTTACACATCCGAATAAAAGTGCCGACGTAGGAGTCATAAATTTATGCATTGGAAAACATATAGAGACCTGCCCCCCGAAAAAAAGCATGATGAAACTTATTACATCATTGGCCTGGATATAGGTAATGAGTCCACAGGCATTGCATTTTATAATTTAAACGAAAATGCCCCCGAGGTCATAGACTTAAGCGGTGGTTATGGCAAACCCTCTATTCCCACGGTAATACAGTACATTCCCGAGACCAAGGAATGGGTCTTTGGGGAATATGCAATATTAAACCAAGGGGCAGGAACAGAAATTACTCTCTCCAACCTGCTTTCGTCCCTGGGACATCGGGAGTACTATGAGGTTGACGGTAAAACAATCCGGCATACAAGTATTTTAGCCCTGTTTATAAAAGAAGTTATCGGGAATGTCCGGAATATTAACCCCAAGGCGGAAATTGTAGGGATAATAGCCGCTATACCGGACAGGTTAAGCAATGAGGCTCAGCTTGAGCTAAGACAGGCGTTTCAACTGGCGGGATATGAAAAGGAGCTGCTTGCTCTGGTCCCGAGCCGGGAATGTGTACTCGCCCATCATTATCGCAACTGCCACCCGGCAGAGGGAAAGGTGCTGCTGCTGGATTATGGCAGCAGTTGTGTCCGCTCCGGCGTATACGAGCTCCGCAATGATGGCGTAACGGCACTCTCAAATATTTTCAATGATGAAATCGGCACCGGCAATCTTTTAGATGATGTAAATGTATTTTTCCGGGAGCTCTTTGGAGGAGAAACCACCTCTGGCTTTGAGCAGCAATTATCCGCATTTACCTACCAGCACAAAGATTTGCTATTCCAAAAGAATATCCGAACAAAGCCCGTAAAGCTGTATTATAACTTTGTATATCCCCCATTCCAGCAGACAGTTACCCATAACTATGTACAACAGCTTGTAGCACCCTACTCCCAAAATTTTGACCGCCTAATATCAGACGCACTTGGGAAAAATACAACAGAACGGCGAATTGCCCCCCGAGATATTGATGCAGTGCTGTGCATAGGGGGGGGCTTTGAAATGTTATGGGCCCGGGAGGCGGTGGAGGATGTTTTTGCTCTTTCCCAAATTCATATGTATAAAAATCCCAAGCTGGTAACAGCGGAAGGAGCGGCCCAAACGGCGGCACGGATACTAGGCGTTGCCACAGGCCAATCCTACATGGTAGAGGATGACCACCAGCTACTAGGTGATATAGGGATAAAATCCGGAGATGCATTTTTGCCCCTGGCCCTAGGGGAATCCTACTGGTGGCAGGTTCATGAGCCTAAGTTGGTGCTGGTAAACGGCAAAGTCAGCGGTGAACTAGAGCTCTTCATCACCCAAAGAATGAAAGAAGGCCACGAAATCACCCTAGCCTCACCCCTTTTATCCGGTTTGCCACCTCGCCCCAAGGGAACTACCCGACTAAAATTCGGCGTGGAGTTTATATCCAACAAGCGTATGAAAATCAAGGTATCGGACTTAGGATTCGGGGAGTTGTTTCCTAGGAGTGAGTATCAAGAGGAATTTGTTGTAAATATAGCATAAGGCCTCTTCGGAAAAAGGGATAAACAAGCTGAACTTCAAGCTTGTTTTCCCTATTTCTGAAGAGGTCTATAGAAATCAGGTGTAAAAATGAACTGGGAAACCTACCGTGAAGAAATCACAAAAATGGGCAATCTACCCGAGGACTGGTATGTCCTAGGCATAGACCTAGGCACAACCAACTCCGTAATATCCTATTGGGACAACGCAAACAGCCGTCCGGAAGCCATTGATATTTCCAACGGATTCGGCAAAATCCCCCTGCCCTCGGTAGTACAATACCGCCCCGAGGACGACCATGATGAATGGGTAATCGGGGAGGAAGCCTTTCGCTCCATGAAAATCTACCCGGAGACTACCATCCGGTCCATTAAGCGGAAAATGGGTACCAATGAAACCGTAAAGCTAGGTAACAAGGAATATCTCCCGGAAGAAGTCTCCGCAAAAATCTTGCAGGAGCTAGTTAGCCACGCCCAAAGTCTAAACCCTAAGGCGGAAATCGCTGGGCTTGTGGTATCTGTGCCATACGATTTCGACGACGCGGCACAAAAGGCTACTCATCGGGCCTGTGAAATAGCAGGGCTTAAGGATAAACTAATCTGCCTAATAAAGGAACCCAATGCGGCAGCCCTGGCCTATAATTTCCGCCAGCAGTTAATGGAGGACGAACGGATTTGTGTTTTCGACTTTGGCGGTGGCACATTGGATATTACTCTTTTTCATATAACCGACAGGGATGAGAATCGCATCAAGCTACAAGTAATAAGCCAAGGAGGGGAAGCCCATCACGGAGGCGATGATATAGACGACACCTTAGTAGAATTTTGCGGCGGTTTAATAGAAGCCAAAACCGGGCATTCCCCGTCCGAGCTGGCCATAGAAAACCAAGTTGAGCTCAGTCTCCGCGCCAGGGAGGCCAAAGAGCGACTCTCTGGCGTCAAGTCCTTCCGGATACCCTTCACTTTCTGCATTCCGCCATTCGTGGAGCAAATAACTAGGGATGACTTTCATACTCTTATCAATCCTTTCATAGATAAAACCCGCAAACTGGTGCTTAAGGCATTACGTGAGACCTACACCGGCAGTCTTACCCCGGATGATATAGATAGGGTGCTGCTGGAAGGGGGCTCCTCCCAAATGCCATGGGTGCGAGAAATGCTTTTAGATATTTTTAGCGATGAGAACAAAATTTATTCATCGGAACGGCCTGCATTGGATATTTCTTTGGGTGCCACATACTATGCCGCGATGAAAATGGGCTTGCTGGCAAGCCCTGATGTGGAATCGGATAAAATAACAGACCCCGCTCCTAGTACAGTGGCAAGCAAATTATCCGTAGAGTTCGAAGTAACGGTAAGTCATGATATAGGCTTGGAGCTAGATACCGGTACAAAGAAAAGCTTCTTCCCAATGATAAGAAGAGGTACCCCTTTCGCTCTGGCAAAGAAAAGCCATGTCTTTACCCTAAGTGGAAAAACCGCTGACGAAATGACCGGTCTGGACCTTAAGCTGTTGGAGCGTATAAACGCCAACGACCCCTACGAAGCGTGTAAGCCAATAGGTGAAGTTGCAATCACCGGCTTGCCTGTTCGCCCCAGCGGGAAAACCAAACTACGGGTGACCCTGATGGTAGAAGAAGAAGGGGGACTTGTGCGGGGGCAGGTGGAGGATATGGGATTTGGAGCGGAGTATCCGGCTAGTGGGTATAAGGAGACTTTCGACCCTGATAGATTTAAGAAGACAATTATATAATACTAACAGGAGGAAAATATGCCATATTTAGGAATCGACCTAGGCACCACCAACTCAGCGGCAATAATCTACAACGACAAGATAGACAGCTTGGAGACAGTAAAAGTAGATGGTACAGACGAAATACTGCCAAGCGTGGTCTGTTACCACGACGAAGGAGTAATTGTAGGTGCCGAGGCTAAGGCTGGGGCAATTATCTACCCGGAAAGCACAATAATTTCTGTAAAGCGGCTAATGGGAGACGGGGAAAAACTTAATATCAATGGGATGGAAAAATCCCCGGAGGATGTATCCGCAGAGATTCTTCGCAAGCTTAAGCAAGCTGCCGAAGCTCAAGCGGAGGAGCGGTTCGATGAAGTGGTAATCACCCATCCCGCTTATTTTAACGACCGACAAATATACGCAACCAAACAAGCGGGACTTTTAGCCGGATTTAAGAATGTATACTTGCTATCCGAGCCCCTGGCCGCTGCCATCGAATATGGCTACCGCCAAAGTTATGCCCAGACATTGCTGGTATACGATTTAGGCGGCGGCACCTTCGACGCCTGTGTACTGCGAGTAGACACAGATGAAAACGGTCAAGAGACCTTCCAAGAATTATCCGATGTAGGAGATATGAACCTTGGCGGTGATGACTTCGATGCGGAGCTGGTGCGCTGGATGAAGCAGACTTTCATAGAGCAAACCGGGGTTGATTTGGACTCCTTAGAAATCGCCGAGCGTAAACGGGTTATGCAAAAGCTAAAGCAAGAAGCTGAGCAAACCAAGAAAAAATTATCTGGCACCAATAAGGTAGCCGTGCGTATAAATCCGCTGGTCATAGTAGAGGGCGTTCCCAAGAATCTCAACGCGGAAATTACCCGGGAAGAGTTCGAGGCGATGATTCGCAAATATGTAGACCGTAGCCGGGATATTATTGAAGAGGCTCTGAAACGGGCAGGGAAGCACACCGATGAAATCTCAAAAGTAGTGTTAGTAGGAGGTTCAACTCTTATACCCATGGTGCGTCGTATGGTTGCTGGTTACCTTAAAGAGCCATATCGTGCAACTGACCCTGCTAAATCCGTGGCAATGGGAGCAAGTATTTACAATTACCTGATTCATTTGCCGGATAGGCAAGTACGTGTGGGCCAGATTACCCGCCAAGTATTTGGCACAGAGGCCGTCACCAATATCGCCACAATGGAGCGTCAGGCTATTCCTATAATCCCAATGGGCAGTCCAATCCCCAGTCGTATTTCCGACAGCAATTTTGCGTCTATGTCCGGCGCAGACCGTGTAAATGTAGATGTTTTCCAATGGGAGCAGGGGCAGGAAGAGTTCCGAAAATACGTGGGCACCGTTGCCCTTACCGGCCTGACGGGAGTAACCCAACTGGAAATTACCTATGCCATAGACGAAAACAATATCTTTGAAGTATATGTAAAAGACCTAGCCACAGGCCGGTCCGAGCGTGCGGAGATAGACCGTACCAACACGGCAGCCCCGCCACCAAAGACAACAGGTAGCAGCGAAAAGGTAAATGTAGTTTTCCTGATAGATACAACGGGCTCCATGGACACATATATCACAGGTGTAAAAGACCGGGCTGTGGAATTTTCCAATATACTAGCCTCCAAAGGAGCAGGGTATAAGCTAGGGCTAATCGGTTTTGGTGACTTAGGCGAAAACGAAAAACCCAGCGTATACAATTTTACAGACGATGTACCAAAGTTCCAAAAGCAAGTAAAAAATATCCCAAGAACCTACGGCGGAGATATTCCAGAATCCTCTCTGGATGCGTTGGAAACAGGGGTAGAGTTGCTAAAATCCCACAGAGACGAAGGCGGCCGCAATATCTTTATCCTAATAACAGACGCACCGCCCCATGTGCCGACGGTAGCAGGACGCTCAGTGCCGGATGTATGCCGGCTGCTGGAGGAATGGCGGGTTACGACATATGTGGTGGCCAGGAAGGACCGGGAAAGCATTGATGCATATGATCCACTTACCAAGCCTAACGGAAAGTTTTATGATTTGAATGACAAATTCTTTGATATCTTGGATAATATTGCGATGAGTATTGCGGAGCTTATACGGTTGTAGTGTAACTACACATTACTGTAAAGCGCAATGTATGTGACATAAAGCCTATCCAGAAATGGATGGGCTTTTATTGCACTGCACAGATGTTTCCAATAATGTAATCAAACTCATAGCATCATAGGAGGGTAAGAGCATGAAGCGTGATTTGCAAGCTTTAGATGAAAGTCGGATGGATTAGGCCTAAATCATAATCTTACGGAGTATGGAATACAACACCCTGCGTCTGCCGATTTTGGCTGGCGTGGGGTGTTTTGCTATGTTAAAATATGTTCCACATATTGGCGGAGGTGATTGCATGTCCAATTTTACATATATTGATTTATTCGCTGGGATTGGCGGCTTCCATCAAGCGGCAAAGGCACTAGGCGGAAGATGCGTCTTTGCATCTGAGATAGATTCAGAAGCTAAACGTGCATATACCGCAAATTATGGCATTGAGCCCCATGGAGACATAACGAAAATTCATGCCAGGGATATCCCGGCTCATGATATTTTATTTGCGGGCTTTCCTTGTCAGCCCTTTTCAATTATTGGGAACAGACAGGGCTTTGATGATATCCGTGGTACGTTATTTTTTGATATTGCTCGTATACTAAGAGCTAAGGCACCAGAAATGTTCATACTTGAAAATGTGAAACAGCTTAGCCGGCACGATAACGGAAAGACATTACAAACGATTCTTACAACTCTGCATGATATTGGATATACAGTATATTGGGATGTTCTCAATGCATTGGATTTTGGATTGCCTCAAAAAAGAGAGCGAACGATTATTGTGGGCTTTCGTGACATGGTGGATTTTGCTTTCCCAACAGAAAAGACAGGGTGGGACCTATCCATGCTACTTGAGTCTGACACAGATGTAGATGAAAAACACTTCGCGTCTGAAAGAATCATCCAAAAACGGAAGTCAAGGCACATTAGTGCACACAATCCAGCAATTTGGCATGAAAACAAGAGCGGAAATATTTGCTCCTATCCTTACTCTTGTGCGCTACGAGCCGGGGCGTCTTATAATTATCTGTTAGTTAATGGAGTGAGACGTCTGACACCACGGGAAATGCTTAGATTACAGGGGTTTCCCGATACCTTCAAAATAGTATGTAATGACAGTCAAACCAGAAAACAGGCCGGAAACGCCGTTCCGGTAAATATGATTAAAGCAGTACTAAAGGAGGTGCTGTATGCAGCGACCCAGGCTGAGAGACAACAGAAACGCACGGCGGTTTGAGATTTATCCCATTAGACAGGTGCCAGATGACATTATAGTTAATATAGGAAAATGGATAACATACAGATGTGCTGTGGGGCAGGCAGATATCGACGGTGAAGATTGGGGCGATATTTTTGCGAATGCAATCGGAGGAGAACATCTTAGCGCACCCTTAGGGCTTGCGGATGTTGTCTTTGAAGGGATGGCATGGAGTGTCAAATCGGTCAAAATGCCATTCCCACATATAACAAAACGAGTTCGTATTATATCCGGCCGTTGTAGTCCAAATTATTCATATGGGATTACAGACCCACTGGCAGATATAGACGCAACTGGTGCTGCGGTTTTGGGCATTTATAACGAAAGAATCAGCATTGCTAAAGAAAGATATGAACCCCTGCGTACAAGTATATTGATTAGGAACATGGATAGATTGGAATTTGCGATTTACGAATATGATACTGTACGTTATTCTCCTCGGGATTATGAATGGCGAATAAACCGAAATGGTAATTTGCAAGGGTATGAAAAGGCAACAGACAGACACGCCTTCACTTGGCAACCTCATGGTAGTCAATTCACTGTAATGCACGATGTTCCGGAATCAGCACAAAACTTCAAAGTTGACCGACCAGCAGTGCTTGATTTTGATGATACGATGGACTTAATAGGATTTACACCAGACTGGGTGACAATTCTTTAAGTTACTCCACACTCTTCAAAGCCCCAACCATATCAATCCCCATCAATTTCCGATAAGTCAAAGCATTAACCATAAGCGCAAACAACACCGAAATCCCACTAGCTAGTAAAAAGCTAGTGGGATTAATTATATGGGGGAATTTGAGCATATCGATTTCCACGGTGGTGAGGATAAAGCTATTGAGGAAGACGCCTCCTATCAGCCCTAATGCAATCCCCATTAAAGTCACCACCATATTTTCCCTGTATAAGTACATGGCAGTCTCAATATCTTGAAACCCTAGGACTTTGATTGTTGCCAATTCACGCATACGTTCCAAGATATTGATTTCTGTCAGGTTGAAGAGGACTATCAAGGCCAGAATGCAAGCTGCAATCATCAACACTATGGTCACAATACCCAGGGCATCGGTTTGTTCTCGCAGATTGTCTCGCATCCAGGCGGTGTTGGATATGCCCATTACGGAGGAGTGCTGGCGTATAATTGGCAAGTCTATGTCGCCTATTATGAATAGGCCATTTGGGCGAAAGCTTTCCTGCTCAAATATGGATAAAAACAGCTCTTGGGGCATGTAGATAAAATGGAGTAGGTAATTTTCTGCTATTCCCACGGTTTGCACATTGTGAGATTGGCCATCCCCTAGAGTTATGGTGAATTCGTCACCTGTACGGATATCCATTTCTCTTGCTAGCTTTTCTGTGACTAGCACTCCCTCGTTGCTTTGGGATTCCAAATATACAAAGTCGGTTAGGTGAGACATATCCTCTGGGACAATAATTGAGGCGGGAAAACCGCCGGCTTGTGTGTGGGCGTCGGCGGTCATACTTCGGATAAACAAAGCTTTTGGGGTCGGTCCATCATTACGGGATTCCATTGTCAGGACAAGGAGCTCTGCCTGGTCAGCATAGGATAATTCCCTTGTAATTATATGGGCATCGTATCGGATTATTTCTTCGAATTGCAACCGGGCTACGCTACCTATGGAATCCCCAAGGCCGAAGGCAGTCACCAGCAGTGCCGTGCAGCCTGCCACTCCGGCCAAGGTCATAAAGAACCGGCCTTTGTATCGGAAGATATTTCTTGAGGTGACTTTGCTTATAAAGCTAAGCCGGTTCCAAAGTGGCGGGATTTTTTCTATTAGAACACGCTTCCCTGGGGTTGGAGCTTTGGGGCGCATTAGGCTGGCGGATTCTTCTTGTACTGCTTTTAGACAGACGAAAAAAACCGCAGCAGTAACGGACAGCACCGCAGAAAAAATGGAAATAGCCGCAACTCCCCATGGGATAGGGTGATTTGAATGAGGCATATTGTACAAATGGCCGTATGCATCAAAAATAATCCTAGGCACGATATTGGTGCCTAGGATTGTCCCGAGTATCCCCCCTGATAAGCCGGAAATCACAGCGTATAGCAGATATTTCATAAAAATGGTCCCGGATTTATAGCCAAGGGCTTTGTAGATTCCAATTTGGCCGCGCTGTTCTTCGACCATACGGGTCATGGTGGTGAGACTCACTAGTACCGCTACTAGGAAAAATACTATGGGGAATACATATCCTACCTGTTGCAGCCGCTGAGTATCTTGGAAATAGGACTCGAAGGCAATACCGTTTTGTCTGGTGAAAACAAAGCCGCCAATAGCTTCGGCAAGCACCGCCTCAAGTTGTTGCCGCCATTCTTGGGCTGCGGCATTGTAGACGTCGGAGACTTGGTGGAGGTCACGGGAGCCTTCCATTATTACATATATATCCGTGTAAATTGGGACAGGGTATACATAGGCGAAAAATCGTATTGTCCCGTCCCCGAGAGTGGTATTGCCACGGGCTCCGGTGAGATAAAGGGGGGATTCCACAAGGCCGACGACTAAATAATCATCAGCCATATCGCCAATAGAAAACCCTCCCTCCCTGAGAAATCGCCTTTCTACAGCAATTTCATAAGGAGTGGCTGGGAGGCGGCCTTCTAATAAGGTTGGGATGTTGATTGCCTCGGGCAGGGTCGGGAGGCTATAAGTTCGCATGGTACGCTGTGTGTCTCCTACATAAATATATATGTCTGTGATATTGGTGGGCATAGCGGAATATACAATCTCAAGATTGCGGATTACCTCGACGTCCTCGGGAGAAAAGCCTATAGGATGGCGTAGTTGTAGGTCATATAGGTTGGCACGGCGATAAGCCGCGTCCGCCGCGTCCCGCATATGGATGGCTGTGGCGTGAATGCCGACAACAACGAAAGCTCCGAGTAAAGATATCAGCATTAGGGAGATGAAGCGGCTCTTTGTGGCAGAGATTTCCCGGTTTATGTCTTTCCAGAAAGGGTTCATAGGTGCCTCCAGCAACTTTACCACTCTATTTCCGAAACAGGTTTGGGATTGGGATTGTCCCTCACGGACTCTACTTTGCCGCTTTTGATTTTAACGATACGGTCGGCCATTGGGGTTATTGCGGAGTTGTGAGTGATTACAACAACGGTCATGCCGTCCTTGCTAGCATCTTGAAGTAGTCTGAGAATGCCTTTGCCCGTTTCGTAGTCAAGTGCTCCTGTGGGCTCATCGCAGAGTAGCAATTTTGGTTTTTTGGCCAAAGCCCGGGCTATCGCAACCCGCTGCTGTTCTCCCCCGGATAGTTGAGACGGGAAGTTATTGATACGGTCTTCTAGGCCTACCTGGGTCAAGATAGTAGTTGGGTCACTTGCCTGGCTGCGGATATGGGAGGCCAGTTCTACATTTTCTAATGCGGTGAGGTTTTGTATTAGATTATAGAATTGAAAAATAAAGCCGATATCGTCTCGGCGATAGGCTGTGCGCTGGCGGCGGCTTAGGCTAGTGATGTCCCGGCCACCTACAGTTACAATACCGGAAGTGGCCATATCCATCCCACCAAGGATATTGAGTACTGTTGATTTACCTGCGCCGGATGGTCCTATTATTACGCTGAGCTTACCTTCATCCAGCTCAAAATTGATGCCGTCTATTGCTCGTAGATTTATGTCTCCTTGCTTGTAATCCCGTGTTACATTTTCAACCTCACATAGCTCATTGGCCAACTCCAATACGGTACCAGGCTTCTCCTCTGCGGAAGGCGGGGGAGAAGCCCGTTTTGATTTTGCATTCACCCATTATGAGCCAGACTTTTCAGACATACAATATTATATGTCGTATAATATTGCACACATCAAAAAAGCATTGTAAGGAGAAGCTATGGCAATTCAAGCTACAGGTATATTATTAGAAGGCTGTGTACTTTCTCTTCTTTCTGAGGAAGACGCATATGCTTACAATCTTACTCAGCAGGTAAAGGATGCATTACAGGTCTCGGAGTCCACCCTGTATCCTGTTATGCGCCGTTTACAAAACGCCGGTTGCCTTACCACATATGACATCCCCCATAGTGGCCGCAACCGGCGATATTATCAGATTACAGAAAAAGGCCATGGAAGGTTATTGGAATGCACGGGGAAATGGCGGGATTTTGTACAGAGGATTAATGGATTTTTGGTAAAAAAACCAGAATGAGAAGCAAGTACGCGTGGAGCTCGCGCCCGCAGATACGGTTTGTATATTTTTAATATGGAGGAGAAATATGACTAAGAATGAGTTTCTGTCCGAGCTATCCCATAAGCTGCGGGCATTGCCCGAAAGCGAACAGCGGGATGCACTGGAATACTACGAGGGCTATATCTCAGACGCCCACGACGAAGCTGACGCGATAGCCAAACTAGGCAGCCCCGGTGAGGTTGTTGCTACGATTTTATCAAATTATGTATCTCAAAGGCCTAATACCTACGAACCCGCAGGCTCACACTCCCCCAGAGAGAGACGAGGCGGGCTTAAGACTGCCCATATTGCCTTGCTTGCGATTTTTGCGGTGCCGGTAGGAATCCCCCTTGCGGCTACGGCATTTGGATTAATTGTGGGTTTATTTGCCATTATTTTTTCCGTGGTTGTTACGGGTATTGCGTTACTCATTGCCGGGGTAATGACTTTGATTTCCGCCCCTGCAGCGTTTTTCAACGATTTTTGGTTTGGGGTTTTCTCTGCGGGGATTGGCTTTGCAGCTTTGGGCCTTGGTATTTTATTCTTCAAGGGAAGCGTCATGTTGTTGAGAGGGTTCCCTGCGATTTCCAGACTTATAAGAAGAAGGCGGGATACAACTGAGAGCTATACACCCAGCCCTCTCACCCCCACAATTGATCCTCAATATGCCAACTCCATGCCACCATCCGCTCAAGAAACCCATGATGGCGACTTTGCGGTAGTCTCTACCCGCAGGCGCATTCGTCCTATTCGTATTGCCGTATTGTTGGTTCTCCTAGGTGCAAGCCTGTTTGGTATCGCCTGGCTCAACGGCGCAAGAGGCGGGGCTGTATTTTGGGAGGATGGGCGTCTTCGTGTGGTGTCCTCTGGCAGAGGGGGCCGTAGCTTGGAGGCATTGGATATTCCTACAGAAAACGGGCTAGAATTTCACTCGGTAAATATCAGTGCAACCACTGCCAATGTAACAATTCTGCCTACCTCTACTCAACCTGCTGTATACTCAGGCACCTCCAACGTGGATATTCGTATCACAGATGGTATTCTCACCATCAACCAACGGACCTCGGGGACCAGTATCTATAATTTGATGAATATAGATTTTTCTCCAAGAAGCGGCAGGGAAATTAGGCTGTACTTGCCCACATATTTTCTTGTTGATGGTGGCGATATCCAAGTGCGTACTACCTCGGGGCGAATCCGTGTAGAGGGAGGATTCTCCAATCTCACAGCCCAATCTACCAGCGGCCGCATCCAGGTCCGAGACAATAATCATACTGCGGAAAATCTTAGCTTACGTACCACATCCGGCAGTATATCTGTGGAAAACATCCGTCATTTGAATGAACTTCATGCCCAAGCCACCAGTGGGCGTATTAGCGTCAGCAATATCCAAAGCGAAATGGATACGGTTAATCTACACACCACATCAGGAAGGATTTCTGCAGAGCGCATCCCTCATGCAGACAGGTTTTATGTCAGGGCAACCAGTGGCGGTATTAGCTTAGAAAGCATCGGCTGGACGCAAATGGAGGCCCGGTCTGTCAGCGGGCGGATAAATATCAGCCGGGGTAATATAGATGTGGACGGTCAGGTGTCAAATACTATTGTTTCCGCAACGTCGGGAAGTGTGACGGTGGAGGTCAATAATAATCAAGATGATTTTAGGTTAAATTTATCCTCAACATCCGGCAGAATGCAAGTAAACGGAAATAATCTTGGCAACCGCGGGCAAGTCGGGTCAGGGTCAGGAGAAAATCTTATGGATGTACGGACTACCAGTGGGCGAGTTAATGTGAATTTTCGGTAAAAACGGAAACACCCCAAGGTGGCAAATCGACTATTTCGCCGGTGTGATAAATTTCCTGCTTGCGGCTTGCGCCGGAGTAGTTCATATAGAAATGAGTGGGGCGGCCGTTAACATCCAGGCCGCTTTTTATTATTATCGGAAATTGGGCCTGTTGTATTTTTGTCCACAGCCCTGCCTCTTCCAGTAAACTTTTAAGCAGAATTTTGAGTGCATCTTTTTCCATATGGCAGCCGATATAAACGGCGGTTTTATTTTTTGTGACGGCGGCGTATTGTCCCCATGCTGGATGGTCATAGGTTACTAATGCTTCGGCAGTGGTTGGGCGAAGCATTTCCATCCAGTGGGAGGCGAAGCGGGGTTCCTTAAAGAGATTACTTTTCAATGCCACATCCACAGGCTTGGTAAACAGGTCATATTCCACCCCAAAGCACCCTGGGGTTGGCTGTATGGTGTGGCGTACCTGTAAAAATTCATTAGAAAAGCCGCTTCTGTATCCGGCAATCAAATATCCGCCATTGTTGGCATAAGTTTCTAAGGCTTCCAATAAGCTATCCGGCGCAGAGTAAAGGGCAGGTACCACCAGCATTTTATATTGAGAAAACCGCGCCACATCCTCGGGAAAAATAATATCTATTTCGATATTCATTTCAAACAGCGCATCGTGGAACCACCGCAAAACATCGTTATACTCAAAAGACCGGTCTGGAAAGTGGAAAATCTTTATACCGTTTAAGCTCTCATTACTAACCAAGATGGCAACATCGTTCTTTTTTCTGATAGGGCCAAGGGCTGCGATTTCTTTTCCTATATTGCAAGCCTCACGATAGATGGCATTGGGCTCAAGGTCATGACTTAGCACGCCTTTCCAATATGTTTCCTGGGAATGGTGTATGCTATGCCAATGCCAATACATAACCCCGCAAGCACCGCTTGCCAGATGACTGTATGCCTGTAATCTAAGCTGCCCGGGATATGGCAGCCACTCGATTAGGCCTTGGGCTTCGGTTTCTAGTACCAGGTAATTGCTCTCTTTGAGGCCGTAGGCAGTAGCACCGCAAAAAGCGATTTCAGTGCCGGTGAGCTTGCTTTGGGAGGGGTGGTAGATATCACTGCCTGTGAGGCTGATTGCGTTGGCAGCATGTTTATGATTGACATCAGGCTGCAAGCCAAAGGAATGGTCCCGCCACTCGTAGTCGAAGTTATGGGTGATAAATTGGTCTTTTCGCAGATATTCCTTGACGATTTTGCTCTGCCATGTGAGGAATTCCGTTACCAGATTGCGGCGGAATTTTTCAAACTCGGCACGGAAACTGCCGTTGACGGCACCTGTTACATCAGGGACATTTTCCCACGCATCCACCCGGTTACTCCAATAGTTGAAACCAAATGCCTCGTTCATTTTGTCAATTTGGCCGAAGGTTTCTCGTAAATGGCGTACAAACATACGCTGCACATTGGGGCCGCAAGTACCGTAATGCTTGGTTTCGTTGTCCAGCTGTACCCCGATTACGTTAGGATAATGCAAGCTTGCCTCCATCAGCTTACGGATAACACGCTGGGCATAGAATAGGTAGATGGGGCTTGTAATATCCATGTTTTGACGTCGGCCGTATTTTTCCCGGCCTTGACCTGTGTCGGCTATGATTTCAGGATGTTTTGCCGCCATCCACGGTGGGATTGCGTAAGTCGGGGTGCCGATGATGACATCCAGGCCCTCCCGTGCGGCGGCTTCGATTACTTGGGTCACATGGGTAAAATCGAAAATGCCCTCTGAGGGTTCATGGCTGGACCAAGTAGACTCGGCTATGCGGATTACATTCATCCCGGCAGCTTTTATCATTGCCATGTCTTTTTCCAGGCGGTTGTAGGGCAGATATTCGGTATAGTAGGCTACTCCGTATAGTAGTTTATCCATAGGTGGGCTCCTTAAACTCTTGGCCATTGTTTAATGACGGGGTGATAGGAAAAGGAGTATGTTCTATTTCCTTTTCGAACTCAACAACAATAACGGCAACACCTGCAATGGAGTCGGGGGTAGCCAGATTTTTCAAAAAAATTCGCCAGTCCCTTTGCTCAAAGGCGATAGGCTTCCCGCCATCCAAATAGTGTACACTCTTTACTCTGGATGTAAACCCGCCGAGGATTATCTCCCCGTCATTTGGCCAAATCCAATTCCATACATACAAGTTATGGCCTTTTTTGCTGGTACTACAGACTCCGTTGCAGAATCGATATTTTACTCGCTCTAGCTTTCCGTATGTGGCATCACCGTTTTTTGCCAGCCACTGGCCTACTGTTTTCAATGGCTCTATCGCCTCTTCCGGTACGCTGCCGTCTGGGGCTGGGCCAATGTTGAGCAGTAGGTTGCCTCCATCGGCAGAGACGGTGCTTAGCATTTTGATTATCCGCTGGGCGTTGTAGCTATAGGGTATGGCTTTGGCTGAATCAACATAGCCCCAGCTTATCCCGTTAAATGTCATACATGCCTCCCAGTCCCGTTTGGCTTCGGCGGTGAGATGCCCTTCCGGGGTGCCAAAGTCTTCTGGGAGGTGACAACGGTCATTGATTATTATATGGGGCTGAATGGCTCGGAGTCGTTGGTTCATCTCAAGGGAGTTCCAACCTTCGTGATGCTCCATCGGGCAGGGGACGTCATACCATAGGATGTCGATTTTGCCATAATTGGTAAGCAGTTCTTCATTGATGGCATATAAATAATCCTGGAAGCGTTTGCGCGCGGCACTGTCGTAAGCGGCCCGTCCACCGTCAGGATGATGCCAGTCCATCAAGGATGAATAAAAGCCTATTCCAAGACCATGAGTGCGACATGCATCTACATATTCTTTTACGATGTCACGTTTGGGGCCGTAGTTTACGCTGTTGTACAAATTGGCTTTAGAATCCCACAAGCTAAACCCGTCATGATGTCGGGTAGTCAGCACCATGTATTTCATACCTGACTCTTTGGCCAGGGCGGCCCATGCATTGGCGGAGCCTTCCTTTACTGTGAACCTATCCGCCAGTTTTTCATATTCCTCAATAGGCCAATTTTCGAAAGCCATTGCCCACTCATTGCGGCCTAAGCTGCTATAAAGTCCTATGTGGACAAACATGCCGAAGCGAGCTTCCCGCCACCAGGCTATTCTCTGGTCACGGGTTGAGTCAAGCTGCTCTAAGTACTCAGGTTTGCTGAGAATTTTCATAGGTTACCTCCATATTCTTTGCAAGCATTTACATACGCAATTACATTTTCCCAGGGGACGTCCGGCTCAACAAGATGGGTTGGGGAGATAAACAGCCCTTTGCCCCCATTTGAGATATCAAGATTACGAAAAACGGAGGCACGCATTTGCTCTGGGGTACCTTTCGGGAAGGTCGTTTGTGTGCCCAATGTGCCGCAGAAGCTGAGCTTGGAGCTGTATTCCTTATAAATTTCCTCAAAGTCCATACACTCTGGTTGAATAGGATGCAATACATCAATCCCTATTTCGATGAGATGAGGGATAAATGGGTCAATCATCCCACAAGAATGATAGAAAATTATGACTTCCGGGTTGATGGCCCGTGCGGCGGAAATTACTTTGCCCAACCGGGGCTTAAGCCATGTTGTGTACATATCCATGGACATCATAGGGGTATGTTGCATCCCGATATCGTCTCCTAGGTATAGGATGTCCACCCCGGCTGCGATGTACATCTGGGCGCGAGTAATTGCGATTTCTGTGATGGTATTAAACAGTTTTTCCGCGAAAGGGCTTTCGTCTATCATATCAGAGAACAGCTCTTCCATGCTGCGGATAGCCCAGGCTGTCTCCCATATGGTCATTTGCATATAACCTACAGAGGCAAAGCCCTGGGTGTGGAGACGCGATACGCTTTCACGAATTTCATCGGCTTCGGATTCATCATAGGAAGGGAAGGGGTATTCATCCAGTATGGCAGCACTGTCGGCATCTTTTAGTGGATGATGCATCCTGGTCATATGAAGAGCAGCGGCAGAACCTGGTTCGTGGGCTACGCCCCACATGTCGATATAGGTGCCAGGCTTTAGCTGATAAGGAAATTTCCGTTCCTTTACTATAGGCACCGGTACATAAGCAGGCCGCCATGGCATACCGAAGTAATCCATATAATGCAGGTCAGACCCGGTGCGTTGCCGGTATATTTCGACCAAGGCCGGAGCGAGCCCAAAATCTATTGGGACTTCCTTGTAGGATTGTTTTTTAAGCACCCCAAGCAAATTTTCACGTTTGTTCATATTGTCCTCATTTCACAAAAAAACCACCCCGCCGTTATCGACAGCGAGGTGGTTTGTCTTAGCTTCTTAGTACATGTAACGAGCACCTTCGGCCAAGCTAATCTCAAACTGCTCCACTACCCAGTCATTGACCTCTTGGGCACCCATACCATAGGCTCTGTGCACTAATTCATCCCATAGAGCGTCAAACTCGGCATCATTGGCTGCAAGAATCATCCGGTAGGTAAAGCTGTAGTTCTCCGCTGATACTTGGTCTAGAATCCTTTGCAAATCGTCAGGCATTGGAGGCAGCGGCGGTACAAAAGGCATTATCGTATACAAACCACGCTGGGCGGCATATTCCATACTGTCAAAAGCACCGGTGATACTGCGCCAGCTTTCAAATACCGCAAAGTCAGGGGGAGTGTACTCAGTACTAGGCCAGTCAAGCTCATCCATTCTGGCATTAAATCTTGGATGGGTTACATGCCAGGGCATTCCAAACCAGTTCATCAGATTAAGACCTTCGCTTATCAGTCCGCCGTTTTCAAAGGGAATATGGTTGTTGCCCATTTCCCAACCAAGGGCTGTCCTAAAGGGCTTGCCCTCTGGGTTTAAATCCCAGGCAATACCTTGTGGCCCCCAGGCAAGATGCCACAACGCGTCATAGCAATACATATAGTTAAGTAGTGCAAGGGCGCGGTCAGGATGATTAGAGGTAGCGGAAACAGCAGTCCAATTGCTGTCGCCTACAAATGGGGGTGCAGGGAAAAGCTTCCGCTGGTTTTCGAAGAATACACCCATGTAGCTCCGCATGGAGTTACGGGTTTCTTCTGTTTCGTATGCCCAGGAAGTCCATCCCATTAGTTGGAAGAGTACTCGCCCGGCGTTTGCCTTTTCAATATAATCGCTAAAGGTATCGGTAATAATATCCGGGTCCATGATACCCATTTGGTGGGCTTGATTAAGGAAATGAATTGCCCGGCGGAAATAGCTGTTATCGTCATAAATCGATGTAATTTGATTATTATTGGCAAAATTGACTTCCGAGAAGCCAAAGCCATCCTGAGTTACTCCAAAATATTCTGTAATAATACGCACAGGCCAAGAGACATTACCATCCCAATCGCTGAAAATCGAGAAGCCGAAGTTACTTTGGCCGAAAGGATTCTCCGGTTCAAGGTCAAGCATTTGCGCTATTACTTCCAGGTAATCCTCCAAATCTATCATCTGAGGCATACCTAGCTCCATATATAAATCCCAGCGGAGATAGGGGCCGGTAACACTGCCTGCTATGTTGGCCTGGTTGGTGACACGGTTTGGTACTGCGTAGGCGTTACCTGTTCCCAGGGAGATACTATCCCGCATAAACTGCAACGCCATTGGAGCATTGGCTAGTACATTTGGGATTGCGTCATGATGATCGTCCAAGTTGATTAGGAATCCGGCCTCAATAGCGTCGGTTACAAGGGCTGGGTTGTCCCGGAACACGGTGATGTCCGGAAGGTCACGGGATGCCATAAGTACTGCAAGGCGTGAGTCGGCCTCATCCCCGGCGGGTAGCAACTCGATTACCAGGTTAAGGTCCTGGCGGATTAACTCTCCCCAATAGGTATTGTCCATAAGGCCAGAAGTGTTGGCGGCCATAGAGAATACACGCAGGGTTACAAATTCGTTGTCATCGGTAACAGGCTCGGGCTCAGGTGTTTCTTCGGCTTGTTGTTCAACTGCCGGTTCCGGTGTCGCTTCCGCAGCAGGCTCGTCATCATCACGGCTGCATGCCGCAGACAAAACCAAAGCCACGGCCGCGATGATACATAACAGTAAAACTTTTCTCATTTTCATGATAGTTCCTCCTTTAAATGAGGGCTCTGCCCTCAAACTTAACCCTTCACAGCACCAAGCATAATGCCCTTGACAAAATAACGCTGGAAGAATGGGTAAACTAGAATTATAGGTAGTACAACTACAATGGAAATCGTCATCCGAAGAGAGGTCCCTGTCATTAGCAACGCTGGGTCGGCAGTCCCTCCCGGTCCCCCTTGTAAAATTTGCGCAACAGAAGCAGCACGATTAAAGAATTCCCAAAGCACAAACTGCAAAGTATTATATTGAGGCGCGTTGGTCATCAGTATCAGATTATCAATAAAAGAATTCCACTGGAGCACCGCGGTAAACACTGCAGTAGTGGCAAGGATGGGCTTGGATAATGGTAAAATCAATTGGAAGAAAACCCTCAAAGTCCCGGCACCGTCTATTTCAGCCGATTCCTCAACAGAAGCAGGAAGGGAGTCAATATAGGTCTTAGTCAGTACAAGATTAAAGGGATTGACCACTCCAATGATATAAGCCATAAAATTATTGGTAAGCCCCAACATCTGCATATTAAGAAACCAAGGTACCAGCCCCACATTAAGATACATAGTCACAATAAAGAACCTATACCAGAATTTCTGCCCCCACAGTATTTTCTTGGTCAATAGGTATGCCACAAAGGAAGTACAAAGCACCGCGGTCACAGTACCCAAGAGAGTCCGGGCAAAGGAAATAAAAGTGGCTTGACCGATACCTCGTAGCCGGAAAACTTCAAGGAAATTATTAAAATGGATATTTTGAGGGATGAAAATAATAAGTCCTCGGGCTGAAAGGTCATTTGCGCTTATGGCGTTGATTAGCATATAGTAAAAAGGAAAGATGCAAAGGAATGTGAACACCCCATAAAATATATAAGTGGGGACATAGAACAGCACATCAGAAAGCTTGAGTTTAGTATTTCTACGCTTGGCCATATGCGTCCCCCTAGAAAACAGATTCTTTACGAATCAACTTAGAAAGTCCGTTGGCTCCAAACACCAGTATCAAGCTGATAATGGTTTTGAAAATCCCGACAGCAATAGCCATAGACTGTTGCCGCCCTGTAATACCCTGGTTAAAAATAAATAAATCCAAGGTCTGAATCCATCGCAGATTCATCACATTTTGAAATACCAGGGGCTGCTCCAGGCCAAAATTAACGAAGTTGGCAATATTTAAGACAAACATTACAAACAAGGTAGGAAGGAGCCCCGGTATGGTGATATGTCGGATACGGGCTACCCGCCCGGCTCCATCGCATTCCGCAGCTTCGTAAAGCCCAGTATCGATACTGGTCATTGCCGCAAAGAAAATAATCGCACTCCAACCCATGCCCTTCCAAAGATACCAGCCGATTTGTGTAATCCAGACATTATTGGGAGAGGAAAGAAAAGGAATCCCCTGCTCAATTATCCCATGCTGTATAAGAAACCGATTAACAAATCCATCCCCAGTAGCAAAAGCTGCATTGGCAACGGAAAAAACAATAACCCAGCTGATAAAATTAGGGATAGTGGTAAGGGTCTGTACCGTCTTGCGAAAGGGAGCAAACTTAATCTCGGAAAGAAATATGGCAAAAAACATAGGCAAAGGCATTGTAATAACCACAAGACCGCTCATTGCAAGTGTATTAATAAGCACCTGCACCAGCTGCTCCCGCTGGAATTGATTGCCCAGTAGGTTGCGGAAATTATCAAGCCCAACAAACCGGTCCCAAGTCATATCCAGCCCTGGCCGAAAATCATAAAATGCAAACCGCCAGCTCCAAAGAGGCAAGTAATTCAAGAGAAACACCAGCACAATAAATGGTGCAAGCATCAAAAATAATTTGAAGCCTTGTTGTTTGATAAACGGTGGTTTTTTCTTAGCGGTCATGAGCATCACCTTTTGTGAGTTTTAACCAATTTACGCATGATGTTAAACGAAAACATCATCAGTACTGCTAAGAAAAATTATATGTACACAAATAACACAAGTAAATTACCCAATCTTTACTTTTGGTTTTGTTTTTTTACCTTGGGCTATATTACCTCACTGTTTTCTGTCGGATTGTTATCTTGGTGCCGATTCCCAGCTCGGAATCTACGGTTACTCCGTACCTTTCTCCGAAAATCAACTTGATTCGTTTATCTACATTGCATAGGCCTATATGTTTATTCTCGGTCATGTGACTTTGGCTTAGCTTGCGTTGTAGGTTTGTAAAGGATGCTGCATCCATGCCCTTGCCATTATCTGTTATGACTAGCAATAAAGCGTCACCGTCTCGGGCTGCGGTTATGCCAATGCGTTTTTCCTTATCCCCATTGGCCATCAGACCATGCTTAAAGCAGTTTTCTACAATTGGCTGGATAACAAACTTTACAGTTTGGCAGGTCATTAGCTCCTCGGGGATATCCCAGTCTATGTTGAAGCGTTCCTTTAGCCGCATTTGTTGGATTTCGATATATTTTATTACCTGATGGATTTCTCTTTTGAGTGGCACCATGTAATCTGCAGTGTTTAAATTAGACTGCAAAATTTCCGAGAGCAGGGCAATGGCTCTTGTTGCATCATTGTCGGATTTAATGGTCTTTAAAACATTAAGGCTCACCAGTTGTAATGTGTTGAGTATGAAATGTGGGTTGATTTGATTTTGCAACACTACAACTTGCGCATTCTTTAGCGCTGTTAGCTTTTCTGCAAGTTCATGTTCAATATGGCGGTTATGGGCTGTCAGACTGGCAATGCTTTCTATTACATAGGCTTTGTCTTTAGGGAGCTTGACGCTCCCTCCTTCCCCTATCATATTTACCAAGCGAATCATATTGCCATAAAGCCTTAACGCTATCCCAAAAGCCAGTATAAACGCACCTATTAGGCCGATAGCTCCGCCGATAATCACAACACGGAAAAAGCGTCCCCTAAAATACGCGATTGTGGTGCTTTCAACGGTGCTTACTATGGTAATGCTCTCGACAGAGCGCACGGCGGAAATCACCTGGCCCTCTCGGTATATTACGCTGATGCCATTTGCGGTGGCTTCATTGTATGAGGCTGCATAAAGATAATGAGCATGCATATGTGTATTTAACAGACTTCGGTTTTTTGCATAAAAAATAATGCCATCCTCATCAGCAATGGCCGCGATGGTGGGAGCCCCATAAAGTTCCTGAGCCACGTAGAAGGCAAAACGGTCATACTCAATATTAAATGCGGCAATGCCTATAATCTCTCCATGACGTACTATCTCCCGGCGGGCAGTAATCATGTCCGACGGGTTTTGCCCAGGCATATCCGTCCGCACAAAAATATTTCTGTTATACATAAAGTCCCTGTCATGAAAATCCTCAAAAGGACGAAAATCCGTCCAGCTAAGGACATGGCTGTTAGCATTGCCATAGATATAAACGGAATGCAGCGCAGGGGGAAGAAAAGTAAAATAAAATAAATGCCCTATTGCCCTATGGATGTCGGATTGGCGTAGCCGTTCCTCAGAATAATCTGCAATATCGGGTAAGAGCTCGGGGGCTGCCGTTAACACAGCCGCAATATCCTCGTTGTGGGTGATAAGAAATTGGGCTTGGTTTACTCTTTCAAATATATTACTGACGAAATCGCCGGTCATATGAATATGCTGCTCACGATATCGATACAGGGCATCTTGCAAGTACAGACTGTAAATATTGCTTAAGACAATGTTATATGCGATGACCACTACCAAGACCACAACCGCCATCCCCGCAAAATACTTGAGAAAAGACGCTCTAAATTGCTTATTCCTTATTAGTATCTGAGGAAGGCGAAGCTTATTCATAGGGTTCATCCTCCCGGGTTTGTAAGATTCTATCCCGATACTGCACCGGTGTCAGGCCTGTATGCTTGCGGAATTGCTTGTAAAAACTTTGCTTGCCGTAGTAGCCTACCTTTGCACATATTTCAAATACTTTATTCCTGGGGTCTTGCAGCAAATCAATTGCCTTCTCCATACGGCGAGCAACCAGATAATCATGAAAAGACATCCCCTGATGCCGTTTGAAAAACCGGCTAAAATACGCCGGATTCATTGCAATGAGGGCCGCCATGCTTTCTAAAGAGATATCCTCTCCCACATGTTTATCGATATAGCTCTTTATCAGGTTGAGACGGTAATTTTCATCCTGATTAGTTTTGTGTAAATTACGTGCAATATCCAGCTTGTCCCTTATAGCGGCAAAGCATTTAGTGACACCTTCATGGGTAATGGGCTTGAGAAGATAATCAAAGATATTAAGCCGCATTGCTGTGCGGGCATATTCGAATTCGCTATGTGCTGAAAGTATTACTATTATTATGTTAGGTTTTATTTTCCGTGCAGCTTCACTTAGCTCAAGGCCAGTTTCTCCTCCTAGGATAATATCAGTAAGAAGAACATCCACGGGGTTTTCTTGCAAATATGCTAGCATCTCATGAGACGCAGAGCAGTAGGCAACGATTTTAAATCCCATTTCTGCCCATGGGAAAACGTCCTTCAGCAGTTCCAGGATATATGTTTCATCGTCTACCAGTGCCAGGGTATACATAGGTCACCCCTCTTTCAAGAATATTATTGTAATGAAAATACATTTTTTTCGTATACCATAGTATAAAGCTTGCAAGCATTATAAACTGGTTTACAGCCAAAGATAAAGTTGCATCTATAAGAAAGGAGGCACTATGTCATCGATGACTATGGTAATGGCCAAGGAGCGGTACGTCCTGACCGAAATGGACAGCGAGCTCTTGGAGTCAATATACCACCAACACTATAAAAATGTTTACAACTATATAAGCTTTAGAATAAACAATCACTTTGATGCCGAAGAGCTATCAAGCTTGGTTTTTGAAAAAGCAATGACTAGTTGGAAGCGATATAACAGCAATCTCCCTGTGGAGGCATGGCTTATTGGCATAGCCAAAAACACCGTCACAGATTACCTGCGCGGAAAAAAGCGCAAGCACTTCGTGACCTTGGATAGTATCGTGGAAATTGTATCATTTAACCGGCAGCCTGAAGAGGTTGTGGTAATAAATGAGGACAATAGAGCTCTGATAACAGCGATGTCCAAGCTAAAAGAGCAGGAACGGCAAATTTTATCTATGAAATTTGCAACAAGCCTAAAGCACGATGAAATCGCAGTCATAATGGGCATAAGTGCCTCAAATGTCGGTGTCATTGTCCATAGAGCACTAAAAAAATTGAGGAATTTATTAGCGAATGAAGGCGTGCGTGGGGCGGTGTAACCGCCTCCACTCGAGACTTTTATTAGTTGATTGGAGGAAAACCCATGAGATATAGTTCAGACGATGCGCTCATGGCTAAATGTAAAGGCCTGGATTTCTCTGTCGAGAGTGCAAACTATGGCAAGAACCTAGAAATCCTAAAAGGCAAATTAGCCAAAATTAACGAGGAGCGATGTACAATGAAAGGTACAAGAAGAATCAGAAAACCCTTTGCCATATTGGCAGCAGTTATAGCAATTATGATTTTGTCGGCGGGCTACCTTGGCAGCAAGCCCGGCCTTACGCGACAGAGTTGTTAGGGCAGTACGACATGAAGACGGCAGTATGACCATTTCTATGGCGGTGGATGCGGATGAGATAGGCGGAAGCATTCGGGTTACGCAAGAAATAGATGGCACTCTGCTTTTTGAAACAGAATGCGGCATCCGTGAGATAATCCAAGTGCATGACGCCGCTTACTTGTGCCCGGAGGATGCGCTTATTTGCGACTATTATATACACGATAGACCCGACACTATACCAGGCCTTAGAGGATTAATGTCCTTTACCGCCGACTTGGATGATGTGATGATTAATCATTTTGCCGCCGAAGGCTATGGTATTATCGAAATTGGTGACTATACTCTTTTTTATAAAATGACCGATGACTATGGTCCTGTAAAGGGCAATGCAGTAATTGAAGCCGATGGCTCTGTATATTTTGTAGGTGTCTGCGGCATGAGAGAGCGTATTATTCCAGGGGATGACCTGCCTTAAGAAGTAAACTGCGTTCGCACCTACAGGCAAAACTGCACAAAAAATCCGTATGGTGACATACGGATTTTTTGTGCACATTATATGCTATACTATTTTCATGCTGTGCTCAGGAGGAATCGCAATGGCAGCACCGATAAAAGCATATACCGCCTTCGATGGGACGGAAGTCTGCACCCAGGCCTTACAGATAGCCATTATCAAAAAAAAAGTCGGCTCAGGCAGTGATATCGCCAAGCTGGCCGCACCCAAGGGTGCGCAAATTCTATATAACGCGCTCAGAGTCGGGCCGCGGCTGATTTTGCGTTCGGCCTTCGAGCTCCTTAGGGCAAACATGGTCACTAGGGTTATCTCCGTGGTGGTGCTGTTGGCAATCGACAAATTCAGCTTAATCCGTGGCCGGATTTCCATTAAGCAGTTTGTGATAAATGTGACCTTGGCACTTATGTTGCTGGTAGGCGGGACGGCAGGATGGATGCTAGGTAGCCATGTGCTGGGTTTGGTATTGGAAAGCTTGGTACTGGGGATTATCGCTGGTATCGTAGGGGCAGGAGTTTTAAGTGCCATCCTGACGGTAATTGTAAATAAAATTATCCACTTATTTGTTACTGATGACACGGAGGACATGCTGGATATCTATAGTAAGGCCTTCGCGTCCCTGGCCGAAGAAAATCTCCTTAATAATGAAGAAATTGCCGAGGCAAAAGAAAATATAGCCATGTGCAAGCAATTGGTACAGGATATGTTTGTGGAAGAAGATAAACTGGCCTTTGCTGCCGTTACTCTGTGCCCCCATGTTGAAAAGCAAGTAGAAAATAGGAAGGGATGAAACCATGGACATAAAAAATTTACTAGGCTATGTAGACCATACACTGCTAACCACAACTGCAACCACCCAGGATTATCTTAAAATCTGCGATGAAGGCGTGAAATATAAGGTCGCCTCGGTGTGCATACCCCCATCAAGGATTGCGCAATGTGCGGCTCACACAGCCGGGAAACTGAAAATATGTACGGTAGTTGGCTTCCCCAATGGCTACGCCGATTCCGCGGCCAAGGCTCATGAAGCAGAAATTGCTATCCGCCAAGGAGCAACGGAAATTGATATGGTAATAGACATAGGTCGGGCCAAAGACCATGACTATGTCGCAATCCTTTCAGATATAAATGCTGTCCGAGCCGCTACCTGCGGTCATATCCTCAAGGTAATAATAGAAACCGCGGTACTGACCCAAGAAGAAAAAATCGCCCTATGCAAAGTGGTAAGCGAGTCAGGTGCCGATTATATAAAAACCTCAACGGGCTTTGCCTCCGGGGGTGCCACCTTCGAGGACGTGGAACTGCTGCGTAAGCATACAGCCCTCCACATAAAAGTAAAAGCCGCCGGGGGCATTGCCACTTTGGAAGACGCATACCGGTTTATATCCCTTGGGGCGGATAGACTGGGAACCAGCCGGATTGTAAAATTGGTGCAAGGGCTGAAGGGTGAGGGGTATTAACATATCTCTACGCTACACACAACAATAGATGTCTGACTAATCAGGTGCTGTTTCGTTAAGCAATAACGAGACAGCTTTTTTTTATGTTAGGAAACTGTATAAAAAAGCGGCTGCGCCGGTCTGAAGCAAGCTTCAAGGCGGCGAAGCCGCTTTTTTATGTGGAAATTGATTAAGAGTCACTATGCTGACATTTATGGCATTACCCCCTATGTCCATGGCCATGTCGCATAATCGTTACCATTGTGTACCAAAATTGTAGTATTTGCTTGTTGTTTTTGTCGATTTTTTGTCCTAGTATCCCAAGTACCGGGTATATTTATCAATTGGTTGAGGTAGTACACCCAGATGGCTTCCAGGTGCCCATGGGCAATGGAGACTTGTTGTCGGTGACAACGATAGTATAGAAATTACGACGATTATCGGCGGATTACCAACACCTGGTTTTAGATTACTATCCGGGCTATGGTATCTAGGAAACTGGCAGGCTCTTAACCTGCCCATGTCAGGAGGTTTAGGAATGTTTACATTTACAATGGTTGGCTCAACAATGATGGTCGTCGGCATGGTGCTCCTTGTATTTTTGATTTGGAAGAGAAGGAGACAGCACGCCGTGACAGATTTTAATCGAGACAGATACAGGCGGTAACAGTGTGATAACGTATAAATAACCTGCTCTGGTGCAGGTTATTTTTTTGTGTTCATGAAACAATAGTGTTATGGGAATGTAGTCCTATGTTAATTGAGTATGCGCTGTATATGAGATAGATTGTTATATCGCGAATTAATTCACTATAACCATAAATTTTGGAAGGTGCTACATGAAAATAAATAAACAAAGGAAAAAGGTCATGGGGAAAGTTATATGTATGCTACTGGTATGCAGCCTTATGCTTGGGTCGGTGAGTGTATTTGCATATTATGAGGAATGGGCTGAAAATAGCGAATATTACCATGAGCCGGAATATGAGTATCAATATGAAGATGATTACAAGGAAGAGTATGAAGAAGAAGATGAGCTAACCATACCGATAGGAGCAATAATTGTACCCTTTTGTATTGTTATTGCCTCCGGAAATACAGTCAATGCAGTCGGTGCGCCGTGGCGATTATATTGTGACGGTACTTTGATTGTGGAAGAAGGTTTTATCAATACCGTTTCCTCACTCAGCCCGTGGTTTGCCTATAAAGATGATATCGAAAGGATTATCTTCACCGGGCCGATAACTGCCGGGACGTCTTTGCGTGGGCTTTTTGCCGGACTTGACAATATGGAAACGATAGAAGGCTTAGACTATTTTAACACCAGCAATGTAGCGAATATGAGCAGCATGTTCCAAGGCGCAAGTAGCTTGACGAGTGTTGACTTGTCCAGTTGGACTACTGACAATGTAATGTTTATGAGCTGGATGTTTTACGATACCGGTAGCTTAGAAAGCGTTGGGGATTTATCCGGTTGGGAAACAGGCAATGTAACAGTTATGCATAGGATGTTTTGGGGTGCAAGTAGTCTTAAGAGTCTTGATTTGTCCGGCTGGGATACCGGCAATGTGACAAATATGTACAGTATGTTTCGAGATGCAAGTAGCCTGACAAGTGTTGGAGATTTATCTGGATGGAATACTAGTCAAGTGACGAGTATGGCCAGCATGTTTCGATATGCAAGTAGCCTTGAGAATCTTAACTTGTCCGGTTGGGACCCTGGTAATGTATCTTACATGAGCCGAATGTTCAGCGGTGCGAGCAGCTTGACTAGTGTTGGTGATTTATCCGGCTGGGATACTGGCAATGTGACGGCAATGAACTGGATGTTTGAGGGCGCAAGTAGTCTTGAGAGTCTTGACCTGTCCGGCTGGGATACCAGCAGTGTGACAAATATGTATAGAATGTTTGCAGGTGCAAGCTCGCTGACCTGTGTTGGAAATTTATCTGGTTGGGACACTAGCGAAGTGACGACTATGGGTCGCATGTTTAATTCTGCAAGCAGCCTGACGAGTCTGGACCTATCTGGTTGGAGCCCTGTAAATGTAACCCATATGAGCCAAATGTTTGAGGGGGCGAGCAGCCTCACAAGCCTTGACCTGTCCGGCTGGGATACCAGCAATGTGACGACTATGCTTGGTATGTTTGCAGGCGCGACTGCTCTGCGCAAGCTTACACTAGGAGAAAATTTTGGCTTTATAGGCAGCCCCGCTTTACCTGCGGTTCCCGCCAATGCCACATACACAGGACATTGGCAAAATATTGGGGCCGGAACGTTAACCGTACCTACTGGAAATTACATCTTTACCTCAGCTCAGTTAATGAGCATGTACGATGGTACGACTATGGCGGATACCTGGGTATGGCGGCGGACGCCTTTTTGGGGAATCGGAGGTATCAATAATCATACCTTCCCTACAGCCACGATAGGATATGGTACTCAATTACCACATAGTGTAACAGTGACCAATATTGGTAATCAAGATACTGGCAATCTTATGATTGTCATTTCCGGGTCAAATGCAGATGCCTTTGCCGTAAGCATTTCTTCGCTTGCGGATATATTAGTAAACTCAACGGCTAGTTTTACTGTTGTGCCTAATACCGGCCTTGGTGTGGGCATATTTACTGCAACGGTAACGGTATCCGGGGCAAGCGGTATCATAAGTGCCTTTCAAGTTACCTTCGAAGTAACTGCCGCTCAGGTAGTGCTGACTCCCACTGCTACGCCGACTCCTATTGCTACACCGACGCCAACTATGCCGCCAGAACCGGTTCCAATCCTTGCCCCAAGCCCAAACCCTATGGCAACACCATCACCTACTCCTCTTATATTGCTCTCGTCACCCATGGTTGAAATAACAGATGAATATGAAATCCACCGCGCATTTATGTGGGGGGATAATCACCATAACTTCCGGCCCCTTGCTCCCATTACCCGGGCAGAGGCCGCATCGGTATTGGTAAGGACCCATGTTTCGGAATATATAGTTGGGGAACTGCCTGGGCAAATGAATGATTTTGCCGTATTCGCGGACGTTGGACCGAATAGATGGTATTTTAATTATGTAGCATGGGCCTACTATACGGGCCTTATAACCGGAGACCCGGCGTGCCAGGATGGTATCCGCAGATTCAGGCCCGGTGACCCAATCACAAGGCAGGAATTTGCCGCGATTACGTCGCGCCTGACCAATGTCCGCAATCAAGGGCCAGCACCGTTCTCTGACTGGAATCAGGTTAGTAACTGGGCCAGAGGTTATGTATCAACGGCATTCTATACTGGCTGGATGGTAGGCGATGGCCGTGGCGTGTTCAGGCCCCATGCAAATATAAGCCGTGCAGAAGTAGCGACGGCAATCAACCGGATTTTAGGACGTATAGACGGCTGGCAGGCCTTTGCAAATGTTGACCTATATAATCCGGATAATTTGCGGGACTACCCGGATGTGGGAGGAACCCCGTGGTATGTACCTTCGGTAATAGCGGCGTCAAATAACTACCGCTTAAGACGAAATGAAAGCGGCAATATAACATGGATGGATATTATGCCCTTTGAATGGGATTGGGAATAAAAAAAGCGGGGTGAGAATTTCAACCCCGCTTAAATTTTCTCTCCAGCTCTCGCTGTGTTATTTCAATAATAGTTGGCCGCCCATGAGGGCAGGTAAATGGATTTTCCAAAGTCAGCATCCTCTCAACCAGGCTTCTGGCCTCATGCTGAGACATATTATCTCCGGCTTTGACGGCGGCTTTGCAGGCAGCCATTGCAATGGCTTCGGTTTTGTGGGCATAAACCCCTGACCGGGAAAAGCCCGTTTCCCCGATTTTATCCAATATATCTGTGAAAAACTCAGTAGGCGCAGGCCCCTTTAGCATAAGAGGCACCGCCACTAGCAGGGCTCCCTTGTTGGGGCCGTTTTCATTTACCTCGATTTCAAAGCCGAATCGGACAAATAGTGAAATGCTTTCCTTTAGCAAGGATAATTCCATAGGTGTCAAGCGCAAGGGCATTGGGGCAAGGAGGGATTGAGAGGGGATGGCTCCTAGATTGGACTTAGCAAGGAGTTCTTCATAGAGCACTCGCTCGTGGGCGGCGTGTTGATCTATCAGATATAGTGACTGTCCCTGAGTCACAAGCCAATATGTCTCAAATATCAGACCGTAAATAGTGTAGTTTGTGAAAAAAGGCTGGCTTTCTGAGGGCAAGGATTTTTCTTCTTTTAGGGAAAGGGGGCTTGGGGGCTCCGCTTTTGGCAACACCGGTGGAGTTGTATTGTAGGGGCGGTCATTGACCACACGCGGATGCGGTGTAATTTTTGGCTCAGGTGGTTTGATTTCTGGTTGCTCCATTTCGGGCATTGGTGGGATTTCTCTCACTCGCTCAAGCCTAATCTCCGGAATCAAATTACTCTCGGTAAGCCCTTCCCGCACAGCTCCAATAATAAACCGATAAACCCCATCTTCATCCGCAAACCGCACATCCATCTTAGTGGGATGAACATTCACATCCACAGTATCATGGGGCAGATTCAAGTTAAGGGCATAAACCGGAAATTTCCCCCCAGGTAACATTGTTTTGGTAGCCTCTTCTACCGCCTGTGTGAGCAGCTTACTGGAAATCAATCGCCCATTAACAAAAAAGCTTTGACGATTGCGATTGCTCCTTGCAATTTCTGGTTTGCCTATGAGCCCGGACAGCTCAAACTCATCCAGAGCAGCGGTAATATCCACAAGCTTGGCAGCGGTTTCATGACCATAGATACTCAACATTGTAGTCTTAAGGTCGCCCCGGCCATTGGTCTGGAAGACTATCTGGCCATTATTGATATATCGGATGGTAAGCCCTGTATTGCCCAATGCCAGCTTTTGCAAGCAATCCGAAATATAACCCGTCTCTGTACCGGGTTTTTTTAGAAATTTTCTCCTGGCAGGGGTATTGTAAAACAGATTGCCTACTATCACGGTAGTGCCGTTGACGGTGCCAATCTCTCCGCTACTAATCATCTCCCCGCCATGAATTTCCGTGCGCAGGCCCATCATAGCCCCAGCGGTCTTGGTAATCATCTCAACCTGAGCCACCGCTGCAATACTGGAAAGTGCCTCACCCCTAAACCCGAGAGTCCCCACTTCAAATAAATCCTCAACGGATGCAATTTTGCTGGTAGCATGACGAGTAAAGGCCAAAAGAATCTGCTCCGCCGGTATTCCCACACCATTATCCGTCACTCGTATAGAAGTAAGCCCGCCTTCGGCAATTTCAACAGTAATTGTAGAAGCACCGGCGTCGATTGCGTTCTCAAACAGCTCTTTTACAACGCTAAGAGGCCGCTCCACCACTTCCCCTGCGGCAATTTTATTAATAAGAGGCTGGTCCAGCCGGATAATAGGCTTCATACAATCACATCCTTATGTATCATCCAGGACATACTACCCCAGAAAAAAGAAAATGAAAAGACACAGATAAGCACCTTGCACAAAAAAAGACGTATGACGCCATACGGATTTTTTTGCAAAAGTAACAAGAGCTTTTCTGTTATAATAGGTAAAGCGAACGACATTGAGAAATATGATTGAAGGAAGTCGACATGATTGAAGACAGTCGACGCGAACTGGGCGTTTTTGGCTGATTTTGCCCGACGCGCAATCATGATTTCGAAAGCCGCTCGCTATAAAAGGAGGAACTGATATGGCAAAATATGAAACCAGACTACGAGGAAATTTCGATGATTTACTTAACCGTCTTAATCACGGCATATTGAAAGGCAGCATTTCCGCTACCTATGAAGACGGTAGCGACTACAGCAACAACGGAGTACGCTGTGCCGTCCGGGTCTATGAACGCCATAGCTTGGCCAAGGGCAGCAGAGTAAGCATGTCGGTAACTTTGGTGGGCTTTGGCGATGAACTCTTCGTAACGATAATCACCGCAGGAGGCAGCTCCGCGATGTTTTTCAAGATTAACACCATCGGTGAGCATACCTTCCTTAACAATGCGGTGAAAATCATAGAGAACTATATGTACGGAGGTCGTTAAAATGAAGCCCCGTGAAACAGAGCGACTCATACTGCGCCCATTCAAAGAAGATGACTTCGAAGCGGTACACAGCTATGCAGGTAATGCAGACAACACATACCACATGCTATTCGGCCCAAACAGCGAGGAAGAAACCAGGGTCTTTATTTCCTATACAATGGGAGAAATATCCAATAATCCTATATCAGTATATGATTTTGCAGTGATATTAAAAGAAACCGGCAATCTAATCGGAGGTTGCGGACTTCACATCAATAAAGACCGCGGGTCTTTAGGCTGGATTTTTCATCGGGATTATTGGGGTAATGGCTATGGAACAGAAGTGGGCGCGTATTTACTGAACTTTGGTTTTGATGAGCTAAACCTGCGTCGGATAGTCGCCACCGCCTCGGCCGAAAACCCTGGTTCCATACGTATAATGGAGAAATTAGGTATGCGGCAGGAAGCACTGCATCAAGATTCCCGTAAAGCCCGTGAGGGTTATTTTCGAGAGTATTATGACGAGTGCCAATATGCCATCTTACGAGATGAATGGGAAATCCAAAAGGAAATCGCCCACTATAACACCCTCCCTTGCGAGTTTAATGGCTTTATTGATGTTCCTCTTCTAAACAATGGCGATATCTATCTGGTATGCACACAAAAAAGTATAGGTAACCCAGAAAAAAAGCATGTGCCGGGCTATACATTTGCAATATGTAAAAATGGTGAAAAAGTAGGAGATATAGGCCTCAGAATAGGCTACGGGGGAGGCCATTATAACAGCAACCTATATTATGGTGGACAAATCGGTTACGGGATAGATGAGGCCCACCGGGGCAAGGGCTACGCTGTAGAAGCCTGTCGCCTGGTTGCGCCTATTGCAAAAGCACATAAGATGGAAAAACTACTAATAACCAACGACTACAGAAACGCCGCTTCTCGCCGAGTATGTGAAAAGTTAGGTGCAAAGTTAGTCCGTCTAGCTAGGCTACCAGAGTGGACAGATATGTACAAGGAAGGCCAACGATTTTCAAATATCTACGAGTGGAGTATATAGATGCCCTATAAATTCGAACCCCACGCCCATACCGCCGAATCCAGCGGCTGCGCCAACTTCCCCGCAAAAAAGCTGGTGGAAGCCTACCATGCAGCAGGCTTTGACGGTATTGCAATTACAGATCATATGTATGGCTATTTATTGCAACGCTTCAAGAATAACTGGAATCAATGCGTGGACTTTTTTCTTAAAGGATATAAGAATGCAAAAAAACGAGGCAATGAACTGGGGCTTGGGGTAATATTGGGTATGGAGCTAAGCTTCGCCGGTGCACCTGGGATGGATTACCTAGTGTACGGCATAGACGAGAACTTCCTAAGAAAAAATTCCGACCTCCCTAACCTGCATCTAAAAGAATTTTTTCGCCGCTACAGCGACGAACTGCTAATAATCCAAGCCCATCCCTTCCGCTATGGCAACGAAATAGTGTACCACCAATACCTACACGGAGTAGAAATCCACAACGGCAACCCCCGCCATATAAACGACAATAAAAAATCCAGAGCCCTATGCAAAAGCCGCCCAAAACTCTGCCCAATCTCAGCTTCGGATACCCATGAAGCTGGAGACGTAGGGCGGGGATGGATAGAGCTTAAGCATCCCGTGAAAGATAGCAAACAACTCCGAAATATTATCCTAAACCGTGAGTACGAGCTAGGTAAGGTTTGACAACACCCAAAGTGAAACATAAAATATCTCCAATATTTTGGGCTGTCGCCAAGCGGTAAGGCAATAGGCTCTGACCTTATTATTCGAAGGTTCGAATCCTTCCAGCTCAGTGATAAATGAAATGCGAGCACACCTGTGATGTGTTCGTATTTTTTAGGTATAGCAACTTGTGTATTGATAAATGGTCTGCTCAAGTCGAAATACATCAAAATTTGACATGTTATTGTGTAGTTTATGTAGCTAATTGTATTGCAGTTTTTAATGGCAGATGATACAATTTAATCCAAAAATAGAGTCATTATTGCAAAAATCAAATAGGACGTGTTCGATAAAGACAAAAGCACCAAAACCTGATACATTGTCGTAGGGTGAAGAAAGATGTCAACAACACGACGCAGGTACGAAATAACGGATAACGAATGGGAACGCATAAAAAAC
>Ga0123355_10000506_pt1 | contig 51821 bp, 48 predicted proteins | sample TergutEmb28metaG_3_FD_89872 | JGI IMG/M metagenome (GOLD analysis project Ga0123355, IMG submission 89872) | Embiratermes neotenicus P1 segment gut microbial communities from Petit-Saut dam, French Guiana - Emb289 P1 | ecosystem: Host-associated > Arthropoda: Insects > Digestive system > Gut ... | reverse complement strand
TTTTGCCAATTGAGGCGGCTCTGACGCGGCTTGCCATTAAGGCAAGCAAGGAGGGGCCAACGAAAAGTGGTGAAAATCTGACCGAAAAGGCGCCGTTGGCGGGGTTGAATACAGCTTCTAAGTGAATAGTATAAACATTTTCTACAGATGGAGGTCAAAAATATGACAGCAATCAATAAAAGAGATGATGTTTTGAAGAAAATTATGGAGTTATATCCTTTATTATCAAAGGAAGATTGTAAAATCGCCATTGATTTGCACAAATTAGCAATTGAATGGGATTTGAAAATTGGAATCAATATTCGTAGCAATGCAGCAAAAACTAAAACGCATCATGATATTCAATATTCAATAAAAAAACCTGTTGTACGTATGGTATTTTTATTCAAAATTTGTGTAATAGAAGGTGAAGCCAATCCTACATTCCAAGTCAAATTAAAATTATTAAATATTGATAAATACAGACCAATAGTCGAGGCGTGTCCCGATAATATTAAAAACTTGATTACTTTTGGCAAAGAATGTGATATATGCAATACAAGCTGTACTAAACAAATGGTATTTACCCTTGACGGTATGCCATACAATATGTGTACTTTTGGAGGAGGAATTTTTGAAAATCTTTCTTCCGATGAATGGGCATTAATGCAAAATCTTATAATTGAAGAATATAAGGCTCACGCTACAGTGTAAGCAAACTGCCGTGTATCAAACCATAAAGCCTCACAGCATAATTATTATATTATAAAAGCAAACCCCATAAACAAGGCATTTTCAAGCCTTAGTCGATGGGGTTTTTTCCTGTCATAAAAAGTTCCTTATGACTAAAACCCCAACCGGTTTTGAAAAACATGCTGCATACGAGTGCTGGGACTGCGGTATTCTAAATTTATCCCATTACCGCACTTCACACACAACCACACCAAAGCACGTACAATAATAAGAAAGAACAAATCACTAGATATAAAAGGGGATACAACCAATGCAAATAACACAGCGGCCAAGCCCAAACCGCAACATGGGTAGGCAGGGCCAAGTGCCGGATTTTATAGTATGTCACATAACAGGCGGTAGTTTTACCAGCGCTATTAATACAATATTAAATGCTGCAAACCAAGTGTCGTACCACTTTGTGGTGGCACGTGACGGTACAATTGTGCAGGCAGTAAGCATAGAAGATACAGCATGGGCAAATGGCACAACCAATAGCGGGGACAACAGGGATAACCGTCACTCGACTATAGCGGCTGTTAGGGAAAGACGGCGCAATGCCAACCAGTTTACTGTAAGTATTGGGTTTGCAGATTCTGCCAGTGGGGAGCTTGCGGCGGCGCAGTTGTTGGCTGGGGTAAACTTGATTGGACACATTGTTAGCGAGGTTGTGAGGATTTACGGCTATAATATTCCCGTAGCACGGTCTAATATTATTGGGCATTTTGAGATTAACCCGCACACACGTGCCTATTGCCCGGGGCCGCGGTTTCCTTTTGATGAGGTTATACGTAGGGTGCAGCAAAATGTTACTGTAGGGGTGCTCCCAGAGCCGCCAGTTACACCGCAAGTGCCATTGCCGCCGGTGGGTGGGGTGATGGCCAACCCCAGTGCATGGGCGCGCGAGGCATGGGAATGGGCCACAGAGCTAGGGATAACAGACGGCACAAACCCACAGGGTGTGCCCACTAGAGAGCAGATGATTACATTGTTGTATAGGTATCATAAGATATAGCAATTCACCCTTTAAACGGTCCCGTCCGAGTCGAAAATAGCGGACGTTTCAACGCTTTTTCGACGACAGACGGGACCATTTTAAAGTTGAATTGCTATAGTGCATAAGCTGCATTAAAGCCGGACATTTCTTGATTATTGGTTAAGGGGTGTCCGGCTTGGGGGTTGTATATGTTATACTTTGGCGTTACAATGTTATTCAAACCACTGGGGACGGCACCCATTCAAAAAAACAGCGGGTTTTGTTTTTGTCGCCGGTATGCGGCATGATACTGTACTAATCTAAGTCTCAAATCTGCTCCTTTGTCGCCAAATAGGCGTTGAAGCGTTCGCCGATTTTGCTCGTCGTTACAGTTTTCGACGTAAGATTAGTACTAAAAGGGGGAGACACCCATCACAAAAAACATACGTGTCGTTGACGCGGCGGGAAACGAATATGAAGCTACCTATCCCAAGCGGGCCAAAGGGCTCGTGAAGAATGGCCGGGCACGCTTCATAGATGAGCATACCCTGTGTCTAGCGTGTCCGCCAAATGACAATTTGGAGGAAGAATCTATGAATAACAATGTAAACAATGCAGAAATTGCAGGAAGCAATGGCCCAAGACCGGTACCACCAGTACCGCCAACGCCACCAGTACCACCAGCACCACCAATGCTGGCAGCCCAGGACATGACCAAAGTATGGCTGAGTAAAATTGACATTGGTGCCGTGGCCGAGCATATGGAGTCGGAGGATATTGCAGAGATGTTAAAAATCCTTCCGGAAGATGTGTTAAGGCATGTTGATATATCTAGTATAATATCGCACATGGAGTCTGAAGATATTGTAGGGCTTATGCAGTCGCTATCTGTTGAGCAGTTGAAGCGGATAGATATCACATCTGTTGCAGAGCACATGGAGTCAGAGGATATCTTGAAGTTTATGAAAAAGCTTTTTAGTAAAGCCTAAGCCTAATGTAAAGTGAATTAATTCGCTATAGTTGGGGTTGTCGCTGACCGGTATGGTTGGCGGCAACCCATTTTTTTTGCATGGCATTTGCTTCGCAGTAGTCTGGCGGGATGTTTACGGACACGGTATGTTCGCCTGTGGGGGCGTGGAAGTTTATTGATTCGCAACTGGCATTGGCTATGGCTATGGCAAAGTACGGGGCAACACCAAGGATGTTTTTATAGCTACTATGGGCTGCGGCGACTATGGCACGCTTTTGGCCATGTTTGCATATTTCTACGATTGTATCGTGATATGCTACTAGTAGTGAGTCATGGACACAAAAGTACGACAGGCCTAGGGCTTTTTTTTTACTATCGCCTATATTAGTGCGTTGTTGTACTTCAAAGTGAAGGTCTAGCTTACATATTGCACCTTGGTCGTCTGTCGCCCAAAAGCAGTTTTCGTTGTTGTCGTAGCATAGGGCTGATATGGGTTGGCTGATTTTTATGCGGTTTATAGGTTCGTAGTTACTGTTGTAGATATATATATGTGCCCCGTTTGCGAGGTAAAAGAAACAGCCGTCATATGCAAACGCACTAAGGGGTTGCGATTGTGGGGTAGAGGTTGCTATAAGAGGTTCGTATGTCCATTGGTTGATGTCCATGAGTGGTCACTCCTTATTGCAGGGTTGGGGCTATAGCAATCGTACTTTAAATCGGTCCCGTCTGTCGCAGAAAACGCGTTGGAGCGTTCGCGATTTTCGGCTCGGACGGGACTGTTTAAAGTTGCGATTGCTATATATTACTAATTTGAGTAACGGTGATGTTTACTGGATGTGCGACACTTACCCTATCACCTGATATGTTTACAAGTTTAACTACAGCGCCGGCTTCTTCAACCACGATTAGCGCGCTACCTGTCATAACACCAGCCGGCAGCGGCATAAAAGAAGACCCACGTTGTGCGCCGTTTACCATTAGCGCAAAGAACGCGTATGGGTTTAGCTTTGTTGCGTCTATGGGGATTTCCCATGTGACTAAGAATGTACCGGTGCTGTTTATTATGATGTCGCTTGACTCTAGGGTAACTATGCCGAATGGGTCAGCTGCAATTTCGTCATCAAACTGGACATGTGTGTTGTCTTCTACAATTGGGCTTTGTGGGCTCATCATCTGGGCTTGCAAGTACCCTAGTGGTAGGTTGCTGGCACTTATGTCAAACACTGCAAGCCCGGCTTGTACGTGTACCCTTTCAGAAAGGGTTGCGCTTTCATCGGATTTGTTTACTAGCTCTATAGTCTTGCCTGAGCTTGCAACTTCTACAATAGCAAAGCCGCTTACTGGGGCTGTTTTTGCGTGGCTGCTGCCGGTGATGTTTTGGCCGTCAGAGGTGACTAATGCGAAGTTTTTACCGTCTGTGGCTAGGCCTGTTTGCTGGGCTACAAACCAGCTCAAATAAAATACTCCTACCTTGTTAAACTCTATTATGCCTGTGGTGGAATTATAGGAAATATGGGTGCTGTTGCTTCCTACTGTTGTGTCAAAAACCAGGGTGCCGTTGGTTGGGATTGCCCCGGCAGTTACTCTTTCGAGTTGCAGGTAAGGTACCATTTTGTTCATCCTTTTTATTAGACTCCTCCGGAGATAGCTGTCCGGGTAAAGCAGTTGTGCGTGTAAACCGGCTAGGGCGGGTTGGGGATTGTATGCGCTTAACTCATGCCTCCTTTTATACATAGTATGTACTAGGCGTATATTGGTGTCTTGTGTATTTTGTCGTGACAACAAGACTCGTTTAAAAGTATAATTATTGTAAATAATAGACCCGGAGGCTTGTGTATAGCCATCATGCATAAACCTCAGAATGGAGACTCATATGAAAGCCATAATTTTAGCGGCGGGCCGTGGCACGCGAATGCGCTCAAACACACAAAAGGTTATGCACCCTATATTAGGGAAACCGCTTTTGCAATATGTAACACAAGCTTGCCAAGAAGCAGGCATTGCGGATATCACGCTGGTAGTACCAACTGACAGTGATGATATACGAAGTACGTTACCAGGACTAAACTATGTAACTCAACCCCAGCAACTTGGGACCGGCCACGCAACCCAGGGCGCGGCATTGCAGGTCTCGTATGACGACGATGTGCTTATACTGGCGGGCGACATGCCGTTAGTCACGCCTGACTTTGTGCGTGAGCTTATAAGCTTTTACAAAGCAAATGGGGAAACCTGTGTAGTAGCCGGTGACCATATGCCAAGTGACACCAATACCAAATGGGCCAATGCAAGCATCTACATGTTTAAGGGCAACCTGCTTATACATGGGCTTACAAAGCTTACCAACAACAGCCAGGGCGAGTATTGTCTTACACAGGTACCCAATATCTTGCATGAAGCAGGGCACATGATATATGCATATAAATCCAAACTAGATGCATCCACTTTTACAGATATAAACACCCAAGCCCAGCTTGCAGAAGCAACAAAGCACATGCGCGAACGCATAAACATGCGGCATATGGAAAACGGCGTGCGTATACATGACCCTGCCACCACATATATAGACGACACAGTAGACATTGCACAAGACGTGATAATTTACCCCGGCTGTATATTGGAAGGGGCCTGTGTAATACAAGAAGGCGCAATAATAGGCCCGTATACCCATATGCGTGATACCGTAGTTGGTAAGGCAACAACCATCCGCCAAAGCGTACTAAACGGTGCCAAGATAGGCCAAAACACAGAGGTTGGCCCATTTGCGTACCTGCGGCCCAATGCGGTGATAGGCAACAAATGCAGGATAGGAAACTTTGTAGAAGTAAAAAACGCCAACCTTGACGATGGTGTCAAGATGGCGCATTTGTCTTATATCGGCGATGCAGATGTAGGGCGCGATGTAAACTACGGTTGTGGTGCAATAACCGCAAACTACGACGGAAAGAAAAAGCACCGTACTACTATTGCAGACGGGGCTTTTATAGGGTGCAACGCTAACCTGGTAGCACCTGTGGAAATTGGTGAACGCGCACTAGTAACAGCCGGGTCAACGATTACGGAAGCAGTACCAGCCGAATGTATGAGCTTTGGCCGTGCCAGGCAGGTTAACAAAGAGGGTAGGGCTAAGCGTTAGGCTGTATACCCCTTAGCAAGCGACTCGGCCCGCTCTACTATCGAGCCTTCGAAGTCCATAAACTTTAGTAGTTTTAGGGCATTGCGGGTAGTAGACGGGCCTTGTTTTAATTTGTAGTCAAAAACAATCCCATCGTCCATGACCTGCTCACAAAAGTGATAATTTTCATATTTAGCTGCCAATATCTGTGTAAGCTCTATATCATGGGAGGCCGCTACGCATAGTACATCTTGGTTACTCAAATACTCCAGCACAGCGGCAGATGCGGCAATGCGCTCTATTGTATTTGTACCGCGAAGGATTTCATCAATAAAGCAAGTGCAAGGGTATTTTTGTGCTAAGTCAAGTATGCGCTTTAAGGACTTAATCTCTACAATAAAGTAGCTATCACCAGCAGTTAAATCATCCCGCATAACCATAGACGTAGCAATTATAGAAAATCTTGTATTAAAAGACTTGGCCGCGCAGGTATTGATTGTTTGCGCCAGGATGCCGTTAATGGCCATAGCCTTTATAAAAGTTGACTTACCAGAAGCATTGGAGCCGGTGATAATACTATTGTTGCTAAAACTGCCGGTATTGGCTACAGGTGACGGGATTAACGGGTGATAGATATCTGTAAACTCAACATCACGTTGTGTGCCAAACTCTGGCAAACAATAGTATGGCAAGCTCAACCTAAAGCTGGATATACATATACTCATATCAACTTCGCCAAAGGCGCGATACAGGGCGTGGAATTCCTCGCTACGCTCTTTGATAGTCTTCATGAATGTGTTGTATTTGCGTATATCATACAAAAATATTATGTTTAAATATTCAAGAAACATATCCGCAATATCCCCGGTCATGGAAGTCATTGTTGGGATGTTTCTCATAATTGATTTTAGGCTTTTGTAATATGACCTGATTTCATTCATTATAGGCTGGGTTTCTAATGTTTTAATCCTGCTTAGCCCCTTGCAGCACCGCAATATATTCGTGAGATACTTGATGCTTGGGGACTCTATAGCTATATGATGCTTGACACGGTAGTACACCATCATATTAACCACAAATGATGCAACAATACATACCACGCCAATGGGTACACTAACAATAAGTACAAGCGATAATAATAAAGGCACAATAGCCAAAAATGTGTATAAATGCCGGTGTTTTAAAAAGCTAATACTAGGCGCAAACATAAGCGATGTAAGCCCGTTATAATTTTCTTTCCCTACACGCGATGCAAGCAGGGCTTGTACATCCAGGCGGGTCTCTGGGTTGTTTTCAAAAAATTGTATTAGCCCTTCGCGTTGGGTTATAGCTTGCTTGTTAAGGGGTAGCTCGTGTAGGCAATAATATAGATATTCCTCCCCTACAGATGTCTGGCATGCGTTGATTCTGTGAAATACATTATCCATGTCCAGGTCATTCCAGGTAATAGAGTCTACCCTTTGCAAGCTATGGTTGTGTGTATGGATATGCCGCGCATAGCGGCTTACGCTGTCAAGTTGGAAGAAATCATCAACAACAGGGGGTTTGCCATAGGCGTCTTTGAGCGCAGCTATGCGCCGGCGCTTAGATGTTATATTGGATACAATAGAAAATATAGCTGCAGCAGTTACGACAATAACAAGAAATACAATAAACTCATGTGGCATACAATACCGCCTCTCAAAGTAGTTTGATTTTATCATTCATACATATATAATTAACCCAGCATATCACAAAAATTTGTGACAAAAAGGGAGGAAAGGGTACTATGTTTGAGTATAAAGACGAAGGTACAGGCCTAACAATCCGCCAGTACACAGACAGCGCCCCGGTGCGCAGCAGCAAGTTTTACTTTTCAACAGAAAGCTTTACCCAGTGCGACAAGTATTTTTTCTACAACGAAAACAAAGATGGCAAGAACAGTGTGTACCGCGTAGACTATGCAACAGGCAGCAAGGAGCTTGCCCTAGGCCCAGAGTATACCAACATGTGCCTAGACTACAACCGTCCCCATGCATATGTACGCAAAGAAGACTCACTTTTCCGCATGGATACAAACAGCGGCTTCCTTACAGAAGTTGCCGAGTTCCCGCCGGGCAGGTGTACTGGGCATTTATCTGTATCCAAGTCAGGCCTAATATGGTGCTCGTATCACCAGGCCAACAAGATATACGCCTTGGTAGTACTCAACCCCGAGACAGGCAAGTCAGAAGTAGTGTTCCAAGACGACCACTTTCTAAACCACTGCCAAGCTTGCCCAGGGGATGACGAAACAGTAATGTATGTACATGAGACAACAGGCGATGCCTTACAGCGCATTTGGCTTTTTGATTATCCCACCCGCCGTGTACGCCCCTTTTATGTAGAAAAAGAAGGGGACTGGATAACTCACGAAGTCTGGACCGCAGACGGTGACTACCTATACTTTGTAAGATATCCGCACCACATAATGCGCGGCACCCGCGACGGCCACAGCTTTACCCAAGTGGCAGAGTCTACCCAGTTTTTGCACTGTGCACCCGACCGCAGCGGCAAGTGGGTAGTAGCCGATAGGGTAACCGGTGTAATCAAAGGCTGGAAAAACCAGATAGTACTGGTTAACACCCATACCGGGGCCGAGCAGGTACTAGCCAACCTAGAAGAGCCAACCACCGGGGCCGAGCATCCGCATCCATCGTTTAACCGCAAAGGCAATATTGTGCTGTTTAATAAACCTATAGATAAAGGCGTGTGTAATGTATGCTCTATTGACCTTTCGCAGTTGAGTGGGTTTTAGAAACTGTATTTGAAATTGGTTTGCTAATAAAACTTGCATTTTAGCCCCAACCACCGTCAAATATGGTTGGGGCTAATTACATATCTTCTTAACGCTCAGCTAACCAAGTATTGACCGCATCGCCTACTTTTTTTACGTTTTCTGCTTCAAAAGGCGTAGGCAGGCCAGCTTCTTCTATCAATTGCAAGAATGTTTTTGTGCCTGCAAGCCCAACTAGGCGCATGTATTTTTCCCATGCCGCTGTTGGGTTTTCTTGATTTTGCGCCCACAGGCATAGCGCTATTATTTGCGCAAGCCCATAATCTATATAGTAGAACGGTAAAATAAAGAAATGCAGTATGTTGTGCCAGTTGCGGCCATCGCCGATAAATGGCTCGTCCTCTACATCCAGCCATGGCATATATTTTGCTGTTAGTTCTAACCAGTACTTGTTGCGCTGGGCATGGGTCATGTCTGGGTTTTGGTATATGTGATGTTGAAATTCATCACCCATTGAAGTGCTTGTTAAAAGAAACAAGGCTTTGGATAAATGTGTATCGTAGTATTTGTTGGTTTGTTCGCCAAAGAAGCCGTCCATCCAAGGCCACGTGAAAAATTCCATCGCCATTGAGTGTATTTCGGCTATTTCAAAAGAGTAATTTGTGAGGCCTGATGGATAAATGTCCTTAGCCATGTAGCTTGCCAGCGCATGTCCTACCTCGTGGGTAAAAACATCTACATCGCCGGTTGTGCCGTTAAAATTGGCAAATATGAACGGAGATTTGTATTTTGGTAAATATGAGCAATATCCACCGGCAAATTTGCCCGGACGTGTGAGAACATCGAATAATTCATTCTCCATCATAAAGTCGATTAACTCTGACGTGTTTGTAGATAGTTGGTTGTACATTTTCTTGCCATGAGCCAAGATGTCATCTGCCGTACCTTGGGGTTTAGCATTGCCATCCGGGTAGGCGAAGAATTGGTCGTATGGTTTTATTGTGTCTACACCAATGCGCTGGGCTTGTTCTTTTTTAAGCTGAGTTACAATTGGTACTATGTGTGTTGCAACGCCTTCGCGGAACTTTGCTACATCTGCTTGGTCGTAGCAGTTTCTTTGCCTACGATAATATCCAAGTTGGATGTAGTTTTCGTAACCTAGTTTTTGTGCTATCTCTGTACGAAGTTTTACTTGTTTGTCGTAGATGGTATTTAACTCGTCCTCATTTGAATTAAACCATGCGCCTATTACATCTTGCGCACTTTTGCGGATAGAGCGGTCGGGATTTTCCAAGTATGGGCGTATTTGGGCTAGGGTTAGGGTTTTCCCATCAAATTCTATTTGAGCGGAAGCTATTAGCTTGTTGTACTCTGTGTTTAGGGCATTTTCGGCTTGAAGGTCTGGGATTATTTCCGGGTCAAAGGTTTTCAAGTCTATTTCTGCATTGTCAAACATTAATGTACCCCATGCTTGCTCCATATCTTTTCTGAAGGTCGAGTTTAGCAAGGCTTTTGTAAACTCTTGGCCAAAGGCTTGTAATTTTGGCATATGCTTGTCCCAAAAGGCTGTTTCCTCTGCGTAGAACTCGTCTGTTGTGTCTAGTGAGTTTCTGATATGCGCAAGGCTAACTATGGTTGTAAGCTCGGCATGAAAAGTGTCATATTCCTTGTAAGATGCGAAGCATTCCTCTGTAGTTGTTGCTTGAGTAAAATTTTGCAGCAAGGTTTTGAATTTGGCCTCTAAGGCTTCTAGGTCTGGCCGTTCGTACGGCATTTGAGAAAATTTCATTGTTATTTATCCTCCTTTATTTGGAACCTAATTTTTTCTATTCTTATACAGTACGTTCATAAAGCGAAGTTATAGCTGCAATATCAATAAGGAAATGCAAAAACATGGGCAGTATTAAACTGTCCGTTGCCAAAAATAAGAGTCCAAAAATAAGCCCAATTACTGTAGTTCTTGCAATCCCACTTGCACCCTGATAAACATGTACGCACCCAAATATAACAGATGAAACTATTAATACGAGTAGCGTTGGTATATTTGAAAAAATTGATTGTATAAGAAAAAATAGAAAGCCCCGATAAATAATTTCTTCGCAAACACCGGCAGTAGCAGCGGTATATAACATAGTGAGCCGCCCTTTTTTTGTTTGTGAATACAGACTAACCTCTGGCTCATCTTTATTGTACTTTAGCACCAACATAGAAATTAATATAATAATTGTATATAACCCACCCAAAACAAGCGCAATAGTTGTAACCCAAGTATTTTGATGTAGGCTAATACTACGAAATCCAATATCATAGATACTAATGCCAAGGAGTAGAGAAATAATCAGTAAAGCCAATGTAATACCCCAGTATGTAGTCGCATTTTTAATCCAGAAATCATCCTTTTGGTTTTCCTGCAAAGAGGTTATACCCGAAAGCGTAACGCCACGCCGCCGTGCCGAGATAATCAAAGGTATTGCTACATACCAACTAATTAAAAAGACCAGGAGTAGTATGTGGTGAAGTTTCTCATACTGCATTATTTCTACCATTGCATACCTCCCATACAAACATTTCTTGTGTGGTTATATTACCACATTGGTAATGTAAAAATCAAGCGTAATTTACAACATAAAAGAGTCACCCTGAAACATTGCTCGCAGCAATAAAATTTCAAGGTGACTCTCTTTTTGTAGTAAAACCCACACTATATCCATATAAATATATAACCCATACCAACCTATTTATTCCGCCGACGAAGGAGGCATGAATTAAAAATGACTAAAACCAACCAAAAAGTAAAAACAAGAAGGCTATTCCAAGGCATGGGGATAGGCTATGTGATATGCCTGTTTACGCATATCATAGCTGCGCTTCTACCAATGTACATAATATTCCCGTTTGCGGGGCGCTTCTTTGAGCACTCACATAGTCACAGTTACTGCGAGGGTGCACATGCAGCCCATTCGCACGGGTTATTTAACCACATTGTGGGGGATATCCTTGTGCTTACGATGGTAATAATACCGGTGGCATTACTCACATTGCTTGGTCACAAGCTAGTAAAGTACTTCAGGTGCAAATGCGGCACTGTTCACGACAACGACCCATGCGAGACCTGCGAGCACAGGAAATATTAGGTATTTGGGTTTTGATGTTACCGATAAACCTTTTTACCCCAGCACGCCCTTGCGGTGCATCCACACAAAAAGTAAAAGTATAACCGCCCCGTTTGCCCCTATTATCATAAAGTTAGTACTCAAGTCTGCGCTTAAGTCGCTAACGGCCAGGTTTACCTGCTGGGTAAATGTAAAACGTAGTACCCGTGCTAGAGCTTCGTTGAAGCCGGATAGCATTGGTCCAAGCCCCAAAACCAGGCTCAAAAGTGTAGTCAAGCCTGGGGCTTTGGACAAGCCCACAACAAGCCCAAGCAAAATAGAAACTATTGCACCAGACATGGTGATGGCCATAAACCATATCATCTGCACACCCAAGTAGCGCCCCACCAATGCATACAATGCAAGTATCCCCACCGAAAGTATAGCCATGCTAACAACCGTACCCACCAGGTACTGCCACGGCTTGACATCTGCCATGGCCATAAACCGTAGGTTTTGTGTTGTCTTGTCTTCGATAACCAATGCAGATGCTGACCCAACCAAGGCAAAACCCACAAACATAACCGTAAATAACCCAGTAAGAGACGGGTCAGCGGCGCTTGTATACGTATTGCCTTCCAGGCATGGGGTACATACATATGCGGGGATGCAAGATTCGCAATCTGTGTCTTCGTATCCCCCAATAAGGAATGTCATGATTATAACCAGTACCAAAAACAGTATGGCCTGTACTATCATCCCGGGGTTTCTTAGGAGGCTTTGGAACTGTTTAAAAAATATAGCCTTTGTATTTTTCATAGTTCTACCCCCGTAAGCTGCAAGAACACAGCTTCCAAGTCTGGCACGGTGCGCAAGGCATTGTGTTGTTCGCATAAGTCAACCGGTGCACCTTGCACAACAATTTCACCCTTGTGAAGCAATGCAACACGGTCGCATAGTTTAAGCGCCTCGTCCATATTGTGGGTGGTTAAGAAAATAGTAGCGCCATCGTCTCGCAACTGTTGCAGCAGTTTACATATTCCACGTGCAGTGCCGGGGTCAAGTGCGCTGGTAGGCTCGTCTAATATTAGTAGCTTGGGTGAGTACAATATAGCCCTTGCCAGTGCCAAGCGCTGGCCCATCCCACGCGACAATTCAGAAACTACTTTATTTGCAGAAGCTTCCAACCCTACACTTTGCAATACTTCCAAGCTCCTGGATATAGGCAGGCCGTAGATTCTTGCATATAAATTAAGGTTTTCTAGGCAGTTGAGGTGTGGGTATAGCCCGCCGGCATCCAACATCAGCCCTACCTGGCGCGGTGTTACGGCAACTTCCACTTCCCCGCTGTCTGGTTGTAGCTGCTGGGTGAGGATATTAATAATTGTTGTCTTGCCCGCACCAGACGGGCCCAGTAGTGCAAAAATTTCTTGAGATGCTATTTCAAATGTTACATCCGACAGCACTGGGTTGTCGCCATAGTGCTTTACCAGATTCTGTACTTTTATCAATACACAACGCCTCCATATCAATGTCACACATTCTATTTTAACACAGTCTACTTTAATCTCAACCGCTTGGATGCACATGGTAGTACGGTTTCTACTTCCTCTTTTTGTATAAACGTGTTGGTATCTGCATATCGCGCTGTATTGTATAGCGCAAACAACTGGGATACTGCATCTGTATCATCGCCACTAGTAAATTTTATGTACAGTTCGTTGGGAGTCTCGTAAGGCAGGACAATGGCCCCTTTTTTAATGCGTTGCCGCAAAAATGATATATATATAAACCGTATACGCTCACGATGCGATTGTAAGCTGCCCCACTTCATAGGGCGGAAAGGGTTGCGTTTTCTTGGGGAAGACAACCGGACTTTTTCGTCTTGAAATACCGTAATACGGTTGGCCGCGCGCAGCTTGGGTAGCCGTATGCCTTGCAACTTGCGTATCATAGGCGCAAAGATACTCCCCAAAAAAACAACCAACAAACCGGCAAGCCTACCAATAAACTTGCCAATGCGCGAAGTAATAGGGTTTTTGATCCCATACCTGCGCAATATTTTTACAAGCATACGCAGTTGGAAATACAGCCATACAAACGACGCCGCCAATACAATAAACAAATAAAGATTGGTCCCGCCAGTTATAAAAAATACAATATTTATACCAACTACAGCAGCCAAGGCGGCTACAAACAACACAAATGCTGTTTTGTTTTCGCGGACAATTGCAAGCATCTTCATGCCATATCCTCCCCGTTACTATCGGTATCTGGTGCCAAAATTGTTACGTGGTTCCCCTTGCTTTTTAGCGCTGCAATAATATCTTCAAAGTTATAGTAGTTGTCTTCGTAGGTGTTGGCCGTAACAATATACACATCTACATTCCATAGGCTGTCTATGTCCTGTTGCAATAGCCATAAAAAAGAGCAGCCGCCAGATATACGTATGCATGCCATTTCCTGCAAGATTTCTATATAATGCTCCCCTCCGCGCCGCATGGGGTAGCGGATATGATTTTCGCGGCCAAGTAACTTCTTGCAATTGGCGGCGAACCCTACACTGTAGCCTTGGCTAATGGACTTATTAACCATATCGGCAACATACGAAAGGGATTTTTCCATCATCTGAGTATATTTCTGCGTGGATATTGTTTTTGGATACGAAGGCAGTTGGAAATCTATGTACACCATAAAGCTGCGGCTAGAGAAAAAGTCCCGCTCGTTGACTTTAAGCTCACCGGTTTTGGCAGTTGCTTTATAGTTGATGCTACGGAAGGGGTCCCCTGGGCGGTACTCTCGTACGCCAGAAAAGCTAAAAGGGTCAACAAATAGCCGCCTGTCAGATTGTAATAGGCTCTGCATAGCGTTTTCCATTGGGTTACTTTCATTAAATGGCAGTGCCCGAGGGTATACAAACAGCCTAGCCTTAGCTGTACGGCTTTTGCCCCGTATGTATACAGAGTCTAGCTCATAATATCCGCGCTTCATACATTGCACCGGAATCGAGCGTCTTACCAGTGTAAACGGCGGCAAATAAAAACGGCTGGTAAACTCCTGCATACCGCTTTCCATTTGTACATGGCTTGTAAGGCGCAGCTCCTTGTACATATATGCGTCCACATCAACACGTAAAAGCGGCAGAAAAAAGCGGTTTTGTATCTCTTCTACCAGCATCAGTGTCTCGCCTTCAAATGTTCCCGGCAGCGAAAAATATCGCCTGTATGCGATTCTATTAATCCCAACATACCGCAGCGCAAAAAAAGACGCGATAATAATTATTAGTAAAATAAGAATGCCGCTAGCCATCAGCTTTGCAAAAACTCTGTTGGTACGACTGTGCTGTTTATGATTTCTGTGATTATGTCCTCGCTGGCGGTTTTCTTAATACGCTCTGAGCCTTTTAGTATAAGCCGGTGTGCTAACACGGGAGTTGCTGCTTGTTTTACATCGTCTGGTATTACATAGTTGCGGCTGTTTATCGCTGCAAATGTTTGCGCTACACGCATAAGCACCAAAGCACCCCGCGCACTTACACCTAGTATCACACCTTCATGGACACGGGTGGCCTCTGCAAGGCTTACAATGTAGCTCATGATGTCGTGGTGTACAAAAATATCTGGTATTGTGGCCTGGGCGCTAATAATTTCATCTTCAGACACTACAGGGGCTAGGGTAGGTGGCTGTTTTTGGTGGGTCTTTAAAATCTCGACTGTATCGTCGTGGGTAGTGTATCGCATTGGTATTTTGAATGTGAAGCGGTCAAGCTGCGCTTCTGGCAGTGGGAATACACCTTGGGTATCTATTGGGTTTTGTGTGGCGATAACCATAAACGGCGGAGGTAGTTGGTGTGTTACTGTGTCTATAGTTACTTGCCGTTCTTCCATACATTCGAGTAGGCCAGCCTGTGTCTTGGGTGTTGCGCGGTTGATTTCGTCTGCCAATATAATATTTGCAAAAATAGGCCCCTGCGAAAGTTCGAACTCCGATGTCTTCAAGTTAAAATAGTTGATGCCCGTAATATCAGAAGGCAGCATGTCTGGGGTAAACTGAATGCGCTTGAACACGCAGCCTACAGAGGCCGCAAGTGACTTTGCAAGCAACGTCTTGCCCGAGCCGGGTACATCTTCCAACAACACATGCCCCCCGGCAAGCATAGCCACAACTGCAAGGCGGATAGATTCTTTGCGGCCGATGACTACGGCCTCCATATTATTAACAATTTTGTCGTACACGGTTTTTGCGGTTATTGGTTGCATATGTAAACCTCCCAGCGATTTATATATCAAAAGCGGCAATCATAGGACTGCCGCTTCGATTATGATACATAGATATTTGTTTGTCAAAACTATGAGCGTGTAAAAACAGCCACCGCATCCCTTAAAAATACTGCGCATCCTGGTGCAATTTTGTCGTAGTACGCAGTAAAACGTGGGTCATCTACATACATCTGGGTAATGCCTTCATGAGCTTGCTTGCTATAACTGTCCCAGTATATGCATAGCCACTGCTTGTGCAACTCGCAGGCTTTTTGGGCTAACTGGCTGGACGGGTCGCCTAGTGCATATGCATCTTTGAGTGTCTGGTTAAGCTCTGTGGATAGGGTTTCGGCTTTGGCGTACTGCTCCTGTGTCATGTTTTTGAGCTTGGCGTTGGAGCTGTTAATGGTATTGTCACCGTATTTTTCGCGGATTTCCTTGCCGTATTGGCTTTCGTTGTCTTCGACCAGCTTGTGGATGAAGCCTTCGAATTTTTCGTTATTTTGCATAATTATTTCACCTTTCTGCGCTGATAGCGTCTTTTTTACATTTGCGATTAATGCGTCTAGCTGCTTTCTTTTGGAGATAAGCTGTGCCAGGTGGCTCTTGAGCGCTAGCTCACCGTCAAAGTTTCCTGTACCCAGGATTTGTTTAATCTCGTCCAGGGGTACGCCAAGCTCACGGTAAAAAAGTATGTGTTGAAGGTTGTCAACTTCACTTTGAGTGTATATGCGGTACCCATTTGAGTGGGAACGGGCCGGCGATAGTAGCCCCATATCGTCGTAGTGGCGTAGTGTTCTTGTGCTTATGCCTGCCAGCTTGGCTAGTTTATTAATTGTGTAGTTTATTTTTTTCACCTCGCGAAAGCTAGTTATAACAATCGTACTTTAAATCAGTCCTGTCTGTCGCCGAAAACGCGTTGAAGCGTTCGCGATTTCGGCTCGGACTGGACCGTTTAAAGGTGCGATTGTTATACGTGTGGCCCACAACTGCTATGATAAACTATAACGTAGCGTTAATGTCAATAGTGGTATTGTATCCAACAAAAAAACCGCGCTTTGCGCGGTTTCGGGTAAGGTTATTACTTATTATTAAGCCCTAAAGAGCTATCTTGTTATATACTATTTTGCGGATACTAGCCTCAGACAGGCAGTATTTATTCATTAACTCATATATGGACGTACCGCTTTGATACTCTGTCATGATGTTTTTGTTGCGTATTATAACTTCCGCACGTGCACCGCTTAATTGGCCCCAACCTATCTTGTCTGTCTTGGGAATATATATAAGCGCGCCACAGGCGTATTTTTGTACTTCAGACAGCACATCAGGTGGGAGAACGTCCTTCGCGTTTACGTATTTCAATGTGAAATACCCTCCTCAAAAATCCTACCGATGGGTTACTAAAATATGTGCTATGTGACATTATGTTTTTCTCCTTTCGATGTAATAAGTCTCAAAGTTTAATGCAAAAACAGGAGGGGCGAAAAACCCCTCCTGCCATTTGCGAGTCCTTTTTTGGTTAGGACAAGAACCACCCTTTATTTGTCAAATCAACCAGCTCCTTTCTCGGGATAAAATAATGCGATATTAACAAAGTAGCTCCGGCGACTGACGAGGCCAGTCTTTGTTAATACACATCAGCTTGATAATCAAGCCACAATCATTTTAAACCTTGCGCGAAAAAAAAGCAAAGTAATTCTTAATTATAATTATTCTTTAACCTTGTCCCTATCAACTCCACGCTTCTTTGCATTATTCCATATATCGTCCAGTACTTTTTCGATAGGTTTGTTGCTTGGGCGGTTGTTTCTGTTTAGTTTAAACAGGCCCTCTTTATCCCCATGTTTTATGATGTTAATCCCTTCTTGGCAAGATAAACTTGCCTTAAATCCCATCTCCTCAAGCACAGCCTGGCTCCCCTTACTTATTATGCCTAGCGGGTAACAAAATGTTGTTGGTTCTTCCCCTAGATGTTCTTGACACAGGTCTTGCAGTTTTTTTAGGTCTGCTGTAAGCCGCTGGTGATAGGCTTCGGCGGACTCGTGCTTTAGCTTGCCACTACCTGCCCGGCCGTGGACATTGTAGCCATGGTTTTGTACTTCTATTATGCCTTTGGCCTGTATTTCTTTTAGTTGTGACCATGTTAGGTTTGGGTATTTACCGGCTGGGTTTTGGGCATGTTTTTCGGTATTCTCGTCTACTGCTTTTCCTATTACCGAAATAACCGCTTTCATATCGTATTGCTCTAGCAGCGGAAGTAGATATTTATGGTCACTGGAGTTTCCATCGTCAAAGGTTAGTACTATCGGGTTGTTTGGCAGACTTTTGCCGTCTTCTACAAAGTTTATAAGGTCTTGCATGACTACTGTGTTATAGCCGCTTTGTTGTAAAAATTTTAAATCGTCTTCTAGTTGTGATGGGCGGACACCGTATTTGCCTATATAGCGGCTGTCTTCTGTTACAAGATGGTACATAATAATAGGTACATGTGCTTCTTTGTCCCGGCGGAAGAATGCTTCTGTATCGCTTGCGCCGTCACCGGCTACGGCAGATATTGCAAAAATAAATATAAGGAATGTAGCTTTCCACTGAAAAAACTTAGCTAAAAATTTACGCATTGGCATACTCTCCATTTTGTGTTTTCTAGCTTAGTATGGCAAATGCACTCGATAATAAACTGCTATTTTTTGGGCATGGTATACATCTTGACTTTGACGCACGGTCAAGTGGTAAGCTTTAAATGACTTTTACTTGATACTAATCTCAAGTAAAATGTAAATTTGCCCAAACGAAAAATCACTAATACCTGATATTTTCTATTTGGGCAAATTCTCAGATTTTATTTGAGATTAGTATGACCAGCTACAGAGGAGCCGCGCATATGGATTTAATTAAAATTACAGACCTTACCGCAAAACTGGGCCTTACATCCCGCAGCCTACGTTATTATGAACAAGTAGGCCTTATCCAAAGCATACGCGTACCCCTAGAGAGATACCGTTACTACGATGCCGCAAACATAGAGCGACTTAAGCAAATCATGATACTTAGGAAAATGCTAATCCCAGTCAAGGACATAATCCGCATCTATGAAAGCGATGATATGAGCGTGGTAGTTGACACATTTGTTAATCGTATCCAGGCCATAGATGATGAAATTTATACCTTAGCAGAGCTGCGCCAGGTGGTTAATGAGTTCTTGCACGCTATGAAGCAAAAAGGTGTGACCAAAATATCTGCACTGCCAATTTTGTATGAAGGGATGGAGAAGCAAATGGGGCAACCCAAACAGCAATCTCAAACTCAATCCCCCTCCAGTTATGAAGAGCTATCGGCCCTGTCGTACAAGCTGGCAAAACCCCAAAGCGTAGCAATAATATATCTGCCACCAATGCGGGTTTTAACGTCTTATACCAAGGCCGCCCCCCAAGTCTCAGACGCAGAAGGCTTTATCAACTATGTCCAGGCAAAGGGGATACCCATGGGTGCGCCCGGCAGCCATACGCAATTTGAATACCAATCTCAGTCCCAGTCTCAATCCCATACCGCTGCGGTTGATGTAGCTATCTTGCGCACAAACGATGATTTTATTAACGACAGCCCATATATACACCAACCATTTGCTGGCGGTTTATTCGCAGCGGTTAATGCGTACTTGGATGAGGATATGAGTGAGATATTCCAAGCCTTGATAACAGGCTTTGACGAAAATAAATACTACGAAGTCGACTATAAACATGACGGGAGCCTACGCCACGAGGCTTTGCTGGAAAACTTGATTTCCCCAGACGACAAGCGCGACCTGGTGATGTTAATGATACCTGTTAAAAAACGCCTTCCAGATGTTACACTTTTCCCCAAACCAGTAGAGCTACCGCGTGAAACTATTTCAATTGCAGAAATAGAAAACCAAAACCCCGTAGTATGGGAAGCAGATATACCACTAGACAAGTTAATCCCAATTAACCGCCCACACTATAAAGTACTTGAAACCGGCGAAGCAGAATATGTAGGCTGGATATCCACCAGGGTGCTGGGTACCCCTATAGAAGTAAAACTTCCGTTTAGGGTGGATGTAGAGTTTAGCGTAGGCAATAACACCGCCCCTTCCCAAAACGGGTCCGACAGCGGCGAAAGCCTTCGCATGTATCACGGCCACCACAGCAAAGACCATAACTATGTATTTGGCATAAACATGGGCGGTAACGCCGACCCAGCACTGTCTAAAGAATCCCTCTGCTTTCACCAGCCGGTTTTTAGGGATTATTACAATTACCCAAGCCGTGGGAAAATAAACAAAGGCGAGTATAACCGTGTGACCTGGATAGTAGGGGCAACGCATCTGGCCTGTATCATCAATGGCGAAGTGCGTTATTGCGGTACCAATTTCCCATACATGTCATTGGACTTGAGCCGTGAAGATGCGCAGCCAATTGTATTTGGCAGTGACGGCCACACGCTGAAATATTTCCGCTCTATTAAAGTATCACAGCTCGCGTGGCGGCCCAAAAATAAAATTACAGAAGGGGCACTAGCCATGATAACAAAGCAAAGCAACAACATCATCCCCAATATCCAACGGGTTATAACAGACGAATACGGCGAAAATTACTGGTTTAACGGCTGCGCAAAATATGTAATGGAAAGCTTGGGCGAGCCAGACTATGACTATGTTTTTTTTGCAGGGCTGACTGGTGATGTGTTTACTCAATTTTACCCGCTGGACCAGATATACCGGGGCGACGGCGTAAGCGGCTATAATCTTGGCACCGCGGCAGCACCCTCTGTAGAAGCCTTGTTTAATAAATGCGGATATAGCGCCACCTACATTAGCGGCAAGGACTTGCATAAAAACAAAGAAATGTACCTACAGGCTCTAATAGGGTATATAGACAAAGGCATACCGGTTATAGCATGGGGCCTTGGCGAGCCAAGGTTGTTTGGCGTAATTGTAGGCTATGAAGAACATGGGCAAACCCTGCTATATATCATGGGCAACAATAACAAGCCGGAGCGGATATCTCTAGAGAATGCATTATATAAACATGACAACACAACCGGCGGCTGGGTTTTTGTAGGCGAAAAGACACAAACACTCCAACTTTCGCATATTTACAAACAAGCCATACAAGCACTGCCCGCGCTTATGACCGCAAAAACAGATAACTTCTGCTTCGGGGCACAAGCCTTTAGGGTATGGGCCAGCGATATCGAAGCCGGCAGATACGACGGCATGAAGCCAGAAGAATTTAACGGCTGGGACATGTATACTGCCTACATTTGTGCCCTTGCTACAAACGGCAGTTGCTGTCATGATTTCCTAAAACGGGCGCAGGAACTTAACCCAGACATGAGCTATCTAGAGGATGTTAGCAAACTATACAAAAAAACCGGTGAGATGTGGAACAACCAAAACGGTGAAGACTTAGAAGCTATAGGCGGTGGGTTTAACGTGACATTAGAGGCATTGCAAGACAAGAAAAAACGCACAAGAATTGCTTCAAAGCTGCGTGAAATAGCCAGTATCATAGACGAGATTGTACTACTATTGTCAAAAGAACATACAGCGAATTAATTCGCTATACAAGGCTGAAATAAAGCCCAAAATAAAAGGAGGCACACAAGATGTCAACACCAAAGAAAGTACGTGTATGTAAGAAATGCTCGGGATTTGACGTGACAGAGCTAAAGGGAAAGGTCAAAGCCAAAGACCATACCACCGGGTGCATAGGGCGGTGTATAGGCCGCGAGCCGGAATTGCAAGGTAAAATCTACGGCTTTTTGAACGGTGAGTTTACCGTGTGCGACACTAAAGACGAGTTTATCGCCAAAGTTGAAGAAATTGCATAAGCTGGTATTTTACAGACGGGGCTGTCACATATTAGTGTGGTAGCCCTGTTAGACTATAACTTTGATATAATTTCATGAGGCTCAGAAAGTTGTTTTCGATTTTTGTCATTTTAGTGTAAGCAGCATCATTGGCTAGGCGGCATGCTAATTTCTTTTGTGATTAAAGTAGTTTTGAATGTTACGGCTAAAATGTTCATTGATCGTTGATAATAAACATTCTATGCATCAAAATTTGTTGACAGTTTCATGTAATTGTCTACATAAAATTGCTTTATACGTTCACTCTTTCGTCCATATATAGTTGCTATAAAAATGAAAATTGTAATAACGATAGGGAGCATATTTATCGGATTATACCAATTTAACAACATCGAATCGCTGATGTAGGAAATAAAGTAAAAGGTCACTGAAGTCATAAACGATAATATTGTAAACTCATGATACCTAATAGTAGTGCTTATATTATATAACGTTTCACCTTTCATTTTCCTAATATGCGGCATTGTTATCGCATTACGTGTTTCCCATTGTATTTCTGGCAATTTGGGCTCTAAAAACACAACAATATACGCTGCGAGTTTCATCATTGCATAACCGTAATATATAGTTCTCAAGCAAATAGGGACTATGATGAGAAAGGGTAATAACGCAACAAGATAATTCTCTATATTTACTGACAAGGCAAGAATCACAATAACCGTAGTAATTGTAAATGTAGTTAGTGTATTTCTTATTTGAAATAACATCATTATTTCATCTCGGAGAAATTTATACTCATTAAAAATCATGTTTCTATCAGCACCATTTTGCATTTAGACACACTCCTTTGTGGCATGTTGCACTAGCGGTAATTTTCTATATGCTTTGAATGAGCAGTTGTAGCATACGTGGGCATAAAAAGATATTTTGCATCCATAAGAAAAGGCACATATAATCGTGTTGTTGTCTTGGAAGCTGTATTCATAGACGGCAATACTTAAATTGGTGTGGGAACTATAACAATTCTCCCTATAAACGGTCCCTCCCGAGCCGAAAATAGCGGACGTTTCAACGCTTTTTCGGCGATAGGCGGGGCCGATTAAAGGTGAATTGCTATACAAGCTGGCAGTTTTGATGATTGGGCCAAAAGCGATCATTTAACCGCAGATATTAGTACAAGTATATAATTAAGTTGATTTTCATGGGCAATTGCTACTTGGTATTGCCGTCTATGAACACTGCTTCTTAAACACAACGTCCTAACCCCGGTTTTGCACCGATTTTAACACAATGCGCATGCGCATTAAAATCAGTAGCAAAACCCCCTTTATTACTTCGCTACCAGTGGGGTTTCGATAAACCTTCGAAGGACATTTGCAAAATAATAGTTACGCTTCTCAAGCAGCCATCCATCAGCAGACAGGGGGCTTATTGCCTCATCACACGACTGCACAATGGCTTCGACCCAATCGTAGTCAACCAGCGCAAAAAATAAATCTCTCAACGTTGCAAGCACAGTAAAAGTATGTTTCAAGTCATTGTATGTTCCATAATCAAGCCATTGTTTGAGGTATGCATCTATAAGTATTTCCTTTGTTTGCTCGTCAGCGAATGTCCTTCTTACAATGTGTAAAAAAGAAACGATTTCAATAAATGGGTGTGCTACGCCGCCCCACGCCCAATCATAAAAGATGTATTTGCCGTTAACAACTCTTATATTTCCTGGCCTTACATCTCCGCCATGTATAGTCTCGGGTATAGATATATGATTTATTGATTCGAGCAAAGTCGTGGCAGCATTAGCATGTTCTAATAACTTGTTCAGCTCATCTTGTGACAATTCATACGGCGTCCCTTTAAGTATTTCATAGGATTTTATAGGGAAAGTTTTGAGCTTGTGTAAAATGGCGGCAACAGTGTTGTCGTAATGCTCAAACTCAAGAGGCATGTGCTGGATTGAGTTTTTTTGTATGTGCGCGTACTCTAAGATGACGTCTTCCCAGGTGCTTATATCTGACTGGCCTGGTAAATCATTGCCCCCCATGTCATTCATTAGCACAACGTTCATATCAAGGTCAAAGTCAACCCAGCCAGGCAATGTGTTTATATTCATCTCACGCAATCCCTTTGTAAAAGGCAGCTCGTTTATATAAATTGTACCAGGTGTTTTCATATAAACATTGCCTATGCTTGTTGGGACACAAAAGACGTTGGACACATATGCATTTTTGACTTGTGTTATTTCGCCGTTTATTTGGATACCATTTGTTTCACATGCCCTACTCAACCATTTGAAATAGGGTGCAAAACCGTCTGCATTGACCCAGGGCATATTGGTGCTACAGTTGTAGTATAGTTTGACGCCGCCAACGATATCCAATATTTCTGCGTTGCAAGCCGTGGTGATAAAATCGTCGTACGATACCCAGTCAAAACCATTTTGCGTGGTGGCACTGTGCTTGTCCGCCAACTCAAACACAAACACAACATAGTTTTGGGTATTAAAGGTGTATCGCCTGTAAACGGGTATGCCAGTAATGTTTTTAAAGTAATCGTTAAATATTTGAGGTTCATCAAATGCAACGTTTTCCCCTACATGTTCGAGATATGATGGCAAACGGTTTCCATCAACATGAACCAAAACCCGCTCATTCTTTGAGTCAGGCAAAATAAATAGTGTATTTAATAGTGTCATAAATTAAATCATGCCTCCTTCGTCGGCGGAACAAATAGGTTGGTATGAAAATCCGCTTCACAGATGTTTCACACTTGTCTCCCCTGTACGATAATATGCAGCATTTAAATGCCTACGAATAAATCATCTACATACGCGAATATTCCACCCGTAGCAAATGTCCCCTCACCAATCATACGATTGATTTCATCATGGCTTGCCCACATTGCGTTACACGTTTCATCAGCGGCAAATATTACGGTTGATATGTCTATGTTTTGCTTAAACAACCATATATCAACCAAGCCGTGGCATTCGGCATTGCCACATGGTAGGTGGTGTTTAATCATTCGGCCATACTGCGGTTCGAGAGCTATGCCTAGTTCTTCTTTTACTTCTTTTAACGCAGTAGTCATGCTATCGTCGCCTGCAACGGCACTGCCGCCCGTAAACTCCCACATGTTTGGGAACGTCTTGTTTGGCGCCCTTTGCGATATAAGGTACTCACCTTTGCCGTTTTCGATTAAAACACAAACCTCTAGGTGATATTCATCTTTGTTCATGGGCTTGCCACGTTCGTGTTGGCGGCCTGTTGAATTGCCGTTTTTGTCAATGATATCCCAAAGCTCAGCCATTTTCGTATTCCTCTCGTGTTAAGCGATAATGTAACTCTATGCCATTTTTATCGTGGAAATTATCAGATGGCCGCTTTAAAAAGAGGCTAAACCCGTTTTTGTGAAATATGCGGCCGCTTCTCTTGTTATAGTCACCTGTTATGCCATAAATAACATCAGTTGTGTCATTATCGAAGGCTAAGTTGACTAGCATCTTCACAATAACGGTCCCAACCCCCATATTCCAAAATGCTTTTTCGCCAATTAAGATATCAATCCTGCGCACGTCTGTAGAGGCTGGGTAAATTTCCAAGATATAATCTACATTCATTTTGCAAAGCAAGCACTCACCAATGGCTGTGCCGTCTATTTCTATTATAAAACAATAACCAGCGTTGGAAGTATCTTTATAAATTGCTTGCACTGTTTCATTGTCGTTGTCGGCCGGGTTTGCATCTGGGCCTTCATTCCAATAAAGCACATCTGGGTCTGTGTTCCACTTATACAAAAGGGGCAAATGGTCGTTGCTAAGTGGGCGCAGGGTGATAGTATGTTCTCTTAACGCACCGTACAGAGTTATATTGTGTTCCTTGATTATGTTAATCTTCATATAATCCGGTTATCTCCTTTCCTTATTTGTTCGTTTACACTGCACATGAAAATTTACTTATTCATGTAGAGTTTACTTGACGGATACAATAACTTGTTGGCATGCAATGCCTCTTTAGAAAACTCGATTAAATGCCAATAGTCTTGTACTTTTATTTCAGTTGAATCAATAACAGGTGCTTCTGTCGTGGACAGCCACTGCCAGTTATCTATTTTTTCAAAATGCTTTGAGCTAATTTTGTAAATATACCCGGTTCCATATGGGTTAATGCTACCATGCTCAATCAGCAGCTTGTCTTCATTTGTAAATGACCATGACCTTATACCGGTAGGGTCATCCGGATACCACCGTATTGGCAGGGCAAACCGGATTACTTGTTCCCAGTGCTCGCATGCATATATACCCAATTTAGAGCCTATTTCCGTTGAGTCAATAGCCTGTCTTGGTACTAATGTTTCAACGATATATTGGCTCCCGTGATATAAAAATTCTGGCTTTATTTTCAACACCGCCTAATATTTTATGTCATTTATGATTCTATCAAAAACCTGTTCACGTTCTAGTGATGTGTCATAAATAGTGAAGCCATATTGGACAAGATAATCTGATACATGCCGGCTATATGAAATATTCTCCTCTGCAAGTTTTAACAACTCATCATTAGAAAGACTATATGTCCAATCGTGTTTAGTATCGTATTGTCTAATGTCGCAAACGAGCTCATCGGCTGTTTTGTTGTTGAGCACTAAGCCAATAAGTACAAAGTTGTCTCTTAAATCTTCTATCCCATACCGCTTTAAAATAGGCACTATTTGTTCGAAATCAAAAGACCAACCTTCCAACACAAAATTATTTGCTTTTAAGGCACCCTGTGTGTACGGAAACAGCCCAGACCCATCTGGCGCAGAAAACATACCCAAAAAATGACCAATGAATGGTGCAATATTTTCTATGCTCTTTTCTCCGTTTCCTATTCGGATGCCTAGCTGCGGATACGCTTCCCCAAACATGGCAACAAGTCTATCATTGTTTATGACAAAATGGTTAAACTGCTCATGTATTTTCCTTGCCAATGTTGACTTGCCAGCTCTGCCTGTGCCAGCAATGATGATATTTTTCATATGGGGCCTCCAAAATCCGCGCATTGTTATAATTCTGGGTTGCGGCAACACTACATTGGTGTTACTTTTATCCATACAGAGTATAGCATTATTTTTACACATACATTTTTACACATATAAAGGACGTGAATAAATGCCCGCAATGACCCCAAAAGAAAGAGCCATAGCGGCCCTTAACCTTCAAATACCAGACCAGGTACCTACCTTTGAGTTGGGTTTTACCCTTGCACCGGAGATGTTTGGTATCAACTTGTACCCATCAGACCTACACCGGGATGTTATTTCCCGTCTTTCTGCCGCAGACAAGGACCGTAGGCTCAACGAGGTAGCCCAAGACATAGCCAAAGTATTCGATGCCTTAGACTATTGCATAATCCCCGGCCACTTTGGCGCAGGCTATGTAGACGGTACATTCATATCACCAGAGCGGAAATTTCTGTTTAAAAAAGTACGCGAGCTAACCAACGGGCAGCGGCTGCTGGGCTACTCTGCAGACGGTACCTTTGCATTAACCCCCAGAATAAGAAGCGGGACGCAGTCCCTGGCGTACCGCGCAGCCAACGACCCAGCCAGCCTTCACGCGGAAGCCAAGCAGCGTATGGACACCGCAATCGAGCGCAACAAGTACCTAGCCGAAGCCGGTGTTGATGTGGCATTGCTATGTTCCGACTATTGCGATAAATCCGGCCCATTTTTGACGCCTGAGTTGTTTCGGGAGTTTATCCAGCCATACCTATCCAAGATAATAGAAGAATGCAAGCAGCTGGGCATGTACACAATCAAACACTCAGACGGTAACATCATGCCTATCTTGGACCAATTAGTAGAATGCAAGCCCCACGCGCTACACTCCTTGGACCCGGCGTGCGAGGTTGATATAAAGGAAGTAAAGGCAAGGGTTGGCCACATGGTAGCCCTGTGCGGCAACGTAAATTGCGCCCTGCTACAGTCCGGCACAGACGAGGAACTTATAGCTGGTGCCAAGTACTGCCTCACCCATGGCAGGCCTGGCGGCGGTTATATTTTCACAACCAGCAACCTCCCATTTAGGGGTGTACCACCGCACCGGTACCAGATGATTATAGATATATGGAAGCAAATGCGAGATTACACAGATGAGGTGCAAGTGTGAGAAATGAAATAAGACAAGCCTTGCAAGACTATCAACACTTATACAGCAAAGAGATATTCGAAGATAAGACACTGTTTAACGCGAAAACTTCGGAAGCTGTAACCGGCGTGACATCAAGGCCCATAAACGGCCTAATAAATACAGCAATAAGCGAGATGGACGCATACACACGCATAAAAAACTCATCGTCAAGGAACATGTTCACAGATGTGCACAACCTCACAAGAGAAATACGCAAGAAATACTTTATCGAAGAAAACGCAGCAAAAGCGGTAATAGAATGCATAGCGGAACTACTGGGCTACATCCCACCCACCGCCAACGAGCACCAAGCCGCGGCAGTGGATGCAGCACTTACCATTGGCGATACCGTACTGTTTGGGGATTTTGACTGGCTTGTGCTTGATATTAGGGGTGATAATGCACTGCTTATAACACTAGACATAATAGAGCAAAGGGCATATCACCCCTGCTATGAAGGTGTAACATGGGAAAACAGCAAGCTACGCCAATATCTTAATGGTGACTTTTATGACATTTTTAGCTTAGATGAAAAAGATAAAATTATAGAAGCAAGGCTGTCAAACCCAAACAACCTATGGTACAGCACACACGGCGGCAATGACACATCAGACAAGGTATTTATACTAAGCATAGAAGAAGCCGACCAATATTTTGGCAATAGTGGTGACTACCTAAACCAAAAGCGCAAAAAATACGAGCAAGGAAAATGGGTCACAGACCCCAGCGGCTGGATACTATCAAACTCACACGACAATAGCAGGGTAGCAAAGCACAACGGCCTAGCCTCTCTATGGTGGCTTAGGACACCCGGATATAGCGATTGTACAGTGGCCTATGTTGGTACCCCTGGGTACATCCCCTTAAACGGCGACCGCGTTTGCATTGGGCGCGGAGGGGTGCGCCCGGCAATGTGGGTAAAAAACCTTTATCGGTAGCATCAAAACCCGGTAGCATCAAAACTAGGTAGCATCAAAACAACTACCCAGCCCATTGGATTAGGTAAAGCACGTACCTTTTAATACTTTCCATGAAGCGCTTATCATCCAGTTCCCCATTGGCTATGCGTTGCAGCCCGCGCTCCCATTTGCCAGTTGTCTCTGGCGAGCGCAGCTCTGGTGGGGACATGTCAATTAGCCCCATGGCCTTGCTTGTTGGGACAAGGTTTTTTTTGTTTCTCTCAACATAACCAGAGGATATTAACTTTTCTATGATAGCGGCGCGGGTGGCTGGGGTCCCAAGGCCGGAGGCTTTTAGCGCTTCCTTTAAGGCTTCGTCATCTACGAAGCGGCCCGCGTGCTCCATTGCAGACAGTAGAGAAGCTTCTGTATATGGTTTTGGGGGCTGGGTCTTTTTTTGTTGGACTTTGGCTTCGGTTGTGATTATAGGGGTGTCTTTTGAAAGTTGTGGCAGGGCAGGGGAGTCATCATCTTTTGTGGCTTGCTTTTCGTGGGCATATAGTGCTGTCCAGCCAAGATTTTTGTCCATACGGCCCTTGGACTGGAAGCGCTCGTCTACGACCAGCGTTATTACTGTGGTTATATCATATACATATGCAGGGTAAAACACTGCCAAAAAATTGCGCAAAATCCTATCGTAAACTGCACGCTCGTCGCTTGTCAGGCCAGAGAGGGATTTTTTTGAGCCGGTTGGGATTATGGCGTGATGGTCTGTCACTTTTTTGTCGTTGATGACGCGTGAGGTTGTTGGTAGCTTTGGCAGGGATAGTATATGCGCGGCAAAGCTGTTGTATGGTGCGTCTTTAATTGACTCTAGCACCGGGCGCAGTTTGGGCTCTATGTCTTTGCTTAGGTAGCGGCTGTCTGTCCGGGGGTAGGTGATTAGCTTGTGCTTTTCGTATAAAGACTGGGCTACAGACAAGGTCTTCTGGGCCGAAAAATGCAATTTGCGGTTGCATTCGCGCTGCAACTCCGTTAGGTCAAACAACTGCGGTGGTAGCTGGCGTTTTTCTTCTGTTTCTACGCTTTCTACTATGCCAGTGGCGTTGTTGACTTTGGTGGCTATGGCTTCTGCTTGCTCTTTTTCTTGGATTTTTTGCTCACCTTCTGGCGAAACCCATATGCCTGGATACTGAGCTTCTATATTTTCATCGACTATGAAGGTGGCGTGTACTTCCCAATATTCTTTGGACACAAACGCCGCAATTTCTTTTTGTCTGTCAACCAAGATGGCCAATGTTGGTGTTTGCACCCGGCCTACGGGAAGCAGCTCGCCATTTTTGAGGGTAAATGCGCGGGTTGCGTTCATGCCTACCAGCCAATCCGCCTCTGCACGGCAGCGGGCAGACGCATATAGGTTGTCATACTCGCAGCCGTCGCGCATCTTGGATAAACCGTCTGTTATTGCGGCATCTGTCAAGCTGCTAATCCATAGCCGTTTTACTGGCTTCGTGCACTTGGCCCAGTGGTATATGTATCTAAAAATTAGTTCGCCTTCGCGCCCGCTGTCTGTGGCGCATATTATCTGCGTAATTTCATTCGAGTCCATGAGTTTTTTAAGGATGTTTAGCTGGCTTTCGGTTCTTTGGATGGGTTTTAGGCCCATGTTGGCAGGGACTATAGGTAAGTCAGATTTTTGCCAACGTTTTAGGGCCGGATTATAGTCTTCTGGCTCTTGAAGTGTCACCAAGTGGCCAATTGCCCACGAGACGACATAGTCACTGCCATGTAGGCAACCATCACCGCGCTGGGTGCACTTGAGTACCCGGGCTATGTCGCGGGCTACAGATGGTTTTTCTGCTATTACTAAACACTTCATATTATCATCCTTTGAGATTAGCATAAGAACATGTTGCGGCTTTCCTATATATTATAGCAGAGATGGTGATAGTAGGAGAGAAACGTATGAACACAGACTATCTTGGCTTGCAAGAAATAAGCGGCAGCCTGGTTGTATTAGAAGGTATAGCGTCCCCAGCCTATGACGAAATAGTAGAAATAACAATGCCAGTACCAACACCGCCAAACCGCACAAAGACAGGCCGCGTAATCCAAATAGAAGAAAACCGGGCCATTGTATTGGTATTCGAAGGGACATCTGACCTGTCCCTAACCAATACCCGTACCCGTTTTACAGGGCGGCCAATGGAGCTTGCCGTATCCAGCGACATCTTAGGCCGCATGTTTGATGGGATGGGCCGCCCCATAGACGGCCTGGGCCCAATATACGGCCCAAGGCGGCCAATAAACGGCACTGCCATAAACCCGGTGCTGCGTACATATCCCAAAGACCATATACAAACAGGCATATCGGCCATAGATGGCCTAGCCACATTAATACGTGGGCAAAAACTACCTATCTTTTCAGGCGACGGCCTACCACACGACAAGTTGGCGGCACAAATCGCAAGGCAAGCCAATATAGAACAAGGCGAAAATTTCGCGGTAGTTTTTGCGGCAATGGGCGTAAAATACGATGTAGCGGATTACTTCCGCCGTACATTCGAAGAGAGCGGCGCGGCAGACCGTGCCGTGATGTTTCTTAATTTAGCCAGTGACCCGGCAGTAGAGCGTATAATCACCCCCCGGTGTGCCCTAACAGCCGCAGAGTATCTGGCCTTTGAAAAAGAAATGCACGTACTGGTCATCCTCACAGACATGACAGCCTATGCCGAAGCCCTGCGAGAGATATCTTCTACCCGTGGCGAAATCCCCAGCCGCAAAGGCTACCCCGGCTATTTATATTCGGACCTAGCCAGCCTGTACGAGCGTGCAGGGCTGCTAAAGCACGGGGGCGGCAGCCTTACCCAAGTCCCCATTTTAACAATGCCAAGCGACGATATTACCCACCCAGTGGCAGACCTTACCGGCTATATAACAGAAGGGCAGATAGTACTAGACAGGAGTTTGCACATGCGCGGCATTTATCCGCCCATAAACATACTCCCGTCTTTGTCCCGCCTCATGAAAGACGGCATAGGCAAAGACCGTACCAGAGAAGACCATCCGGCACTTGCAAACCGCCTGTTTGCTGCATATGCACAAGTGGGTGATGCCAGGGCGCTGGCCTCTGTAATAGGTGCAGACGAGTTATCTCATGAAGATAAACGGCTGCTGGATTTTGGGGCAAAGTTTGAAAAGGAGTTTGTAGGGCAAGGCGAGGATGAAAGTCGTGAGCTGACAGCAACACTGGACATGGCAATACAAATGCTGAAACTGACTTGACACAGCACTTAATTAATTTGACTTTAACATAATTAAATGTTACATTGAATAAAATTAAAATCAATGCGAATGATTGCATGTGTTTACATTTTCAACATTCTTAAAATGGAGGCGTGAGTCCATGGCAATAGAAACAATCCCAGAATGGCTTGCCACTCTGGAAGACGAAGATATAACCTTCATTAAAAAGTTCCTCCAAGCATCCGGTTCATTAAAAGAGATAGCACACCAGTACGGCGTAACCTACCCAACCGTGCGCCTACGGCTGGACAAGCTAATCCAAAAAATACAAATAAACGACGATATCTCCAACGACCCATACATTGCATTGGTTAAGCGCTTGGCAATAAACGACAAGCTAGATTTCGATACAGCCAAGATACTAATTTCTGAGTACAAAAAAATAGGAGGTAAAGCACAATGGCATTAGTAGCTGTGATGTTTATAATAATTATCTCGCTGGTATTTGTAGTTGCATTGGCTGTTTTGCAGGTTTATTTATCCAAACGGGAAAGCATGTGGCCTGGGCTTATATTGCCCGCAGTCACGTTTGGCATTTCTATGATGCGTATATTGGGCATAGCACTTTTTAGTATAGTTAGTACCACCACAACCATGAACGTGGCCATACACGATACAGCAGTAGAAGACATGCTGCTGGCCGAAAGGTTCGCTATAGTGGAGCGATATAGCACGCAAGAAACAGTTGAAAGCGAGCCTCGTGTCCTACAAGAAATGGTTAATCATTACTTAGTTGATTATGGTACTATACGCTTTGACTTTGTTTCGACTATATTTTTCTTGCTAATTGGTATTGCTGTATCCAACATACCCACCGCAATACTTCTGGCAATATATTTCATATGTAGAAAAAACCGTACAAAGCTTGCGGCAGTTGATATGATGAGCTTGCAAGACTTATAAAGGAGGATATTCATGCACCCCCCTCAAACCCTATACTTAGACAATCCTAACTCTGCTGTAGTTATCCTGGACCAGACACTCCTTCCGCATACCATAAAATACCTGCACCTGACCACAATATCCCAAGTCTGGACAGCAATAAAAGACCTGCAAGTACGCGGTGCACCGGCAATAGGCGTAACAGCAGCTTTGGGGCTATATATCCATATGAAGACCCACGCCGCCAATAGCGCTGACCCTGCTGCCTTTGCGCAGGAGTTTAAATCCGCATCGGCCTACCTATCTACAGCGCGCCCAACAGCCGTTAACTTAGATTGGGCCCTTAACCAGATGTATATATGCTACCAAGCCAACAAACATAGCCCCATAACAGAAATAATAAACTCCCTGCACCAAGCAGCCCAAGACATACAAACCAACGACACAAAAATCTGCCGCCGCATAGGCCAGCATGGCGCGGCCTTACTAAAGCATGACATGGGCATACTTACCCACTGCAATGCCGGTGCCCTAGCCGCAACAAAATACGGCACAGCCCTTGCCCCAATTTACATCGCTCACGAGCAGGGCATTAACCTTCGCGTATACGCAGACGAAACCCGCCCAGTATTGCAAGGTGCTAGGCTAACAGCCTTCGAGCTGCACCAAGCCAACATAGACGTGACACTAATATGCGACAATATGGCCGCAACTGTCATGTCAAAAGGCCTAATAGACGCAGTTTTTGTAGGGTGTGACCGGGTAGCTGCCAATGGCGATACTGCAAACAAGGTTGGCACCCATGGCGTAGCAATATTGGCCAAGCATTTCAATATTCCTTTCTATGTATGCGCTCCACTTTCTACAATAGATATGTCCACAAAAACAGGCACAGAAATAATAATAGAAGAACGCGAACCAGCAGAAATAACCAGCTTGTGGTACACAAGTCCCATGGCTCCCAAAGGCGTAAAAGTATACAATCCTTCCTTCGATGTAACCACGGCTAGTCTAATAACCGGCTTTATAACAGAAATTGGCATTATCAAGCCCCCCTTCAATTTGTAAAAACCGCACACCGCAAGGTTTCGCGGGCAATATTTGCATGGTGTCAATTGGCGGCATTGGGAAATAATGACTATTAATGTCGTGTGTAATATTAATTTGCGTTAAAAAACTATTGCAAATATATTAAGCAAATGTTAAGCTTTGACAGTAACAACGTTGAGGATGTGAATAAATCACATCCTTTTATTATTTGTGCCTCTGCGGTTTTGCGGAAAAATACATACGTCCCAGCCCCGCAAGAGGCCATCATACATTAGAATGGAGACTACAATGAAATTTATAAAGGCTGCTATTAAAGCCATGGTATGTGCTGTTGTATTCCTCTTTGTCGTGACCTTTATCGTCCCCCCAGACGATGACCATTTTTTTGCAGGCAATGGCTCTATGATTGATGTAACAATCCAAGACCACGACACTACACACACATATCCAACCAACGCAAACACCGTGTCAGATTTTTTACTGGAAATTGGGGTGCAGCTAAACCCTCTTGACCGTATCAACCACTCTACAGATTCCCAAATATGGGAAGGCATAAATCTAGTAATTTCCCGGGAAGTAGAGTTTGAAGTGCAAATCAATCACGGCCAACGCACAACAAAGGTCGTCCTGCCCGGCACAACTGTAGGGCAGATTCTAGTACAACAGCAGTTCGAGCATGACTTGATACTGCTATACAATGGGGAAATATCCAGGTACGTACAGCAAGGCGAAACAATTAATTTCCTAACCTGGGACAGCCGTTTTTATACAGAGTACGCCCCCCTCCCATACGAAATCATCGAAAACCACACCGGCGCCGTACGCGAAGGCAGGAGTCACTTGCGCCAAGAAGGTACCGTAGGCGAACACTCTGTAACCAGCGCAATAATAATAATAGGCGGGGTAGAGCAGAGCCGCGATGTAATTAGCTACAGGACAGTATCCGAGCCAGTCCCCGCAATCATAGACGTAGGTACCGCCCAACTAGGCGAGCTAACAGACGTTACAGCCCCAGACTTCCACTATGTGCGCCGCCTGAGGATGGAAGCCACAGCATATACATCCGGCTATAGCTGCACTGGCAAACACCCATGGGACCCATGGTACGGCATAACCGCTTCCGGTATGCGTGTGCGCCACGGTGTGGTAGCCGTAGATAGGACAGTAATACCCCTGGGCACAAGGCTGTATGTAGAAGGTTATGGCTTTGCCATAGCTGCAGACGTAGGTGGTGCAATAAGGGGCTACAAGATAGACCTGTTTATGTACAATATAAACGATGCCCGCAGGTTTGGGCGTAGGCACATAAATGTTTGGATTTTGGACTAAAATTATTCACGATTAAACACAAGGCCTGTTTACATTGATATTACAAGGCTTTGACTGCATAAGTATTATTATCCTACACCTGTTTATAAGAATTTTGTATTCTTTATAAACAGGTGTTTTTTATATTTATTCACATAAAAACAGCTAGCACAGTCACATGTATATGTATTTCCTACAAATCACATCAAGACAGACAAATCCTGGTATTGTACGTATATCGAATATTTATCTTGACCGTATTGGCTTATGGTGCTATACTCTCTGGAAATTAACAAATAAACATGATTTGCAAAAACATCCGGTCCAATATTATCAAGTATTCACATAAAATTACCGCAAATTCATAAAGCGGAAGGAGCGTTCCATACAATGGAAGAAAAGCTGGTTTCAATAAACGACCTGCGTGTCTCTTTCAAAACTGTAGACGACTACCATGCAGCAGTAGACGGTGTATCACTTGATATCATGAAGAATGAAACCCTTGCCATAGTAGGCGAGTCCGGTTGTGGCAAAAGTGCAATGGCCCTTTCATTTTTAAGGCTTCATGATATGTCTTTCACCAGAATCGAAGGCGAGATAAACTTCGTGGACAAAAACCTAGTAGGGTTGCCTGACAAGGATATGTACAAAGTCAGGGGTGGGGAAATAGGCATGATTTATCAAGACCCACTAATGTCACTTAATCCTTTACATAGGATTGGGCAACAGCTCGAAGAAGGTCTGACCTACCACAAAAAAGGCATGAGCGCCGCAGACAGGAAAGCCCACGCAATAAAACTTATGCATGACGTTGAAATTCCAAACCCAGAGTTGACATACAACTCCTTCCCATATGAGTTATCGGGGGGGATGCGCCAAAGGATAATAATCGCAATGGCGCTTTCATGTGAGCCGGCACTACTTATAGCCGACGAGCCCACAACAGCACTAGACGTAACTATACAAGCCGGTATCCTTGACTTGATGCGCAACCTGCAAACCAAAACCGGCAGCAGTATTATGCTAATAACCCATGACCTAGGCGTTGTGGCAGAAATGGCAGACAGGGTAGCAGTCATGTACGCCGGCCAAATTGTAGAAACAGCCGACGTGCAAACCCTATTTGCCAACCCGCTACACCCCTATACCCGCTCTTTGTTTGCTTCTACCCCGCGTGGAAGCAACATAGGCGGTAGGCTAAGTACCATACAGGGCGCGGTCCCTACTCTCATAAACTTACCAAGGCAAGGTTGCCGTTTTGCCCCACGTATACCGTGGATAAAAGACGAAGAACACGAGTCAGACCCAATTCTGCGCGAAGTAGAAGACGGGCACTTCGTAAGATGTACTTGCCATAAAAATTTTCATTTCCAGGAGGGTTAAGACATGGCTTTACTAGAGGTGAAAAATTTAAAAGTCTATTATCCCATAAAGGGCGGCATAATGGGGCGCACGGTTGGTTATGTAAAAGCCGTTAATGACATAAGCTTCGAAATCAACGAAGGTGAAACCATTGGCCTAATAGGCGAAAGTGGATGCGGCAAGACAACCACCGGCAAAGCCATTTTGGGCCTAGTCCCCATCACAAGCGGCAGCATTATCTTTAACGGTGAAGATATAACAAAGTATATAAACAAAAACCGCTCTAGCTATCGCAAGAGCGTGCAAATGATATTCCAGGATGTTTTTTCATCCATGAACCCAAAAGAGCGTATCCTGGACATTATAGCCGAGCCACTTAGGAACTTCGAAAAACTCTCCAAAGCCGAAGAACGCAAACGCGTGGACGAACTACTTGCCATTGTAGGTATGACCCCCGAAAATGCACTAAAATATCCTCATCAGTTTTCGGGCGGGCAAAGGCAGCGTATAGGTGTGGCAAGGGCATTGGCCCTTAAGCCCAAGCTTATTGTGTGTGACGAGCCTGTATCGGCTCTTGACCTATCTGTACAAGCCCAGGTACTCAACTACCTAAAAGACGTACAAGAAGAATTTGGCCTGTCCTATCTATTCATAAGCCACGACTTGGGTGTAGTGCAGCATATGTGCCAAAAACTCAAAATAATGCATAGAGCAAGATTTGTAGAAATAGGTACATCAGAAGAAATCTACAACAACCCACTTCATATATATACAAAAAGGCTACTAACCGCTGTGCCAGATATGGACCCCACAAACAGGGCCATGAACGAGCAACAGCGCAAAGAAGTAGAAAAAGAATATGAAAGCTCCCTTGGCTCGTACTATGGGGAAGATAGCTCAGTGTACGACCTTAAGAAAATAAACGACGACCACTATGTGGCGATACCTTAGGAGGGTTGTAGAATGTGGAAATCGACACTAAGACGTTTTCTTATAGCGATACCTCAGCTTCTTGCGGTATCTTTAGTAGTGTTTGCGTTAGCACAGTTTTTGCCGGGTGATCCTCTTCAAGGGTTGATTGTAGAAGATGGCACCCTAGACCCGGAAAGAGTACACGAGATGCGTGTAGCGGCAGGGCTGTATGACCCAGTATGGCAAAGGTATTTTACATGGATTGGCAATATGCTGCGGGGGGATTTTGGCAGGTCCCTAAACTGGAGGCGCCCAGTTATTGAGCTTGTGGGTGAACGACTAAGTAACAGTATGCTGTTGTCAGGTTTGACTTTAATAATGGTTTACACAGTTGCTGTACCCTTAGGTTTGATTGCTGGCCGTTACAAGGGTAGAGTCGCGGAAAAAGTCATATCATTTTGGAACTTTATACAAATGTCTTTCCCAACAATTATATTTGCTGTAATCCTATTATGGGTTTTTGCGATAATATTGCAGTGGTTTCCTATAAGTGGTTCTAGAAATGCGCTACTAGTTCACCAGTCATGGTGGGTGGTATTTAGGGATAGGATACACCATGCTATGCTACCTGCTATTGCGGGTGCTGCCCTTGCAGGTGTTGCGATTGTTCAGTTTTTGAGCAACGAGGTAAATGACCAAAAAAACTTGGAGTATACAACAACTGCTTTAGGAAAGGGTGTCCCCCTTAATAAAGTATATACCAGGCATATATTCAGGAACTCCCTATTACCTATAGCCAGTGGCCTTGGTAGTGCAATAGTTGGGATATTTGGCAGTGGCGTTATAATAGAAAACTTGTTTACTTTCAGGGGAATGGGGAACTTATTTGTTACAGGGCTTAACAATCAGGATTGGCCGGTAGTAAACTTCTTGGTTATGTTTTATGGCGCTCTAACAATAATAGGTTTCTTAATATCGGATATAATGCTAACGATTTTTGACCCGCGCATCCGTATAAAATAAGGAGGGACAAGTGATGGATAACGATAATGCAAAAAATTTCGGGTTAGAAACCGGGACTATTATAGACGAAAAAGAATTTAAAAGACAAAATAGAATTCCCAGCATGATGGAGCTTATATGGAAAGAGATACGGCGGGATCCATTCGCCATATTCTCTGTGCTTATGTTCATTACTCTAGTTGTTATAGCTTTTGTGTGGGGGAACTTGATAGATGAGGCAGCGGTATCACGTATAGCCCCAAGGCAGATAAATCTGTCCCCTGCAGCATTTGGTAGCCTGGGGACCGACGAAAGCGGTCGGCCCATGCTCCAGATGTTAATAATAAGTTTTAGAAACTCTATGCAATTATCTTTTATGGTAACGGTACCCATAATAATAATAGGTACTTTTACTGGGCTTTTTATAGGGTACTATGGTGGCTATATAGATCTAGTTGTACTACGTATCATAGACACGATAATTATGGTTCCTAACTTGATGGTAATAGCGTTTTTATCTATGTGGTTAAATAATTGGGGTGTGCGGGAGTTTGCTATGACAATGGTACTCATGGGTTGGTTTGGCGGTGCCAGGGGCCTAAGGGCTAGGGTGTTGCAAGAAGCCGCTAAGGATTATGTATTGGCTTCAAAAACTTTGGGTACCCCCAATATCGTAATAATATTCAAAAAGATATTCCCCAATGTTCTTTCGTTTATTATGGTTAGCGGGATATTAACTCTGGCAAGTATGATAGGTTTTGAAGCCGGGCTTACCGCTATAGGGTTTGGTCTTCCATTTGGGGTACCAAGTATCGGGCGGCTTATATCACTTGGTATGAATCCTATAGTACTTGCAAATCGCCAGTGGCAATGGGTCCCCGCTGTATTGTTAATTTTCTTTATGTCAATTAGTATCCTTGGTATTGGCACTGCAGTATCACGCGCTGTCAACCCGCGTCAACGCAGATAATTAGGGTCACGGGGCATAAATCCCCAAGATTTTGATTATATATTGTTCAAACCCACAAGAAAGGAGTGAAACGATATTGGACAATTCTAAGGTGTGCAAGTTAACACAATTGTGCCCCGGGCAACATAAGCTAAAAACTAATAAAAGTTATGAGCATGGTGGTTGCGACATAATGCCATCCACCAGAAAAGGAGGAGTTATAACAATGTTAAGAAAATTATCATTAGTAATGTTATTGCTTGCGGCAGTAATGCTTGTAATGGTTGCTTGTGCAAGAAATGGTGAAGGTGAAACACCTGCAGGAGACGATGAGCCAACACAAACAGTGACCACTCCACCACCAGCCGATGATAATGGCGACGAAGACGATGACGAAGAAGTTGAATTCGATTTAGAGTTTGATGATGAAGAACGTCAACACAACCCGTTTGCCGTATTAGAAGAAATCGCAGGTCAGTTTAGCAACCATGTTGCTAACCCTAACCCTGTTATGGACGGCGGAACTCTAAGATGGGGCTTCGGAAGCGCAAGAGGTCTCCAAGGTATCTTCTGCCCAGTTTTCTGGATTTGGAGCGAAGATGCAGATCTAAGGAGCTTGTTCTTTGAAGAATTAATTGGACTTGGTCTTGACTTTACACCTGTAAACGACAGAAACCTTGCTAACGTATACTTCGATAGGGACGCTAGGACCGTAACAATTGTTAAAAACCACCGCAGCTACTGGCATGATGGTGTGCCTGTAACTTTGGACGATGTAGTGTTTGCATACGAAGTAATAGCTCATGGCGATTACACCGGCCCAAGGTGGGGTGTAAACATTAGCAACGTAGTAGGCGTAACAGAATATAGAGCGGGCGATGTTGATTACATCGCAGGTCTTGAGCTATCTGAAGACAAGATGACCCTAGTTCTTCATATGATTGATTTCCCACCAACAATAGAACAGTGGGGATTCTGGGGTAGCCCACTACCACGTCACCACTGGGAAGGTATCGCAATTGCTGACATGGAAGGCCATGCAAATGCACGCCACAATGTACTAGGTAACGGCCCATTCATCCTGTACTCTATGGTTGAAGGCGAATCTATCCACGTAGTAAGGAACGAAAACTACTGGAGAGGCGTACCAACTCTTGAAGCTATTACAGTAGAAATTATTGCACCGCTTATGCTTCCTATGGCAATGCAGCAAGGCCTGTATGACATTGGTAGCCCATTCCCACAATCACAGTTTACTCCAGAGTTTAGGTATATGGACAATGTTCAGTTCCTTTCTACTCTACAAACACATAACTCCAACTCGTGGCTTGCTTTTAGAAGCGGTTACTTCTGCCCAGACCTTGAAGAAGTTGTAACATTCCCAGAAGAAGAGTGGAGAGTTTCTAGACCTGTAAGGCAAGCACTTGCACTTTCTATTGACCATATATCCGCTGGTATGTTGTTCAACGGTTTGGTTGTACCCACTGGCTCTGTATACTTTGGTATCAGAAGAATGCCATGGATCGACACTTCGCTTGAAACATGGAATAGTTTTGACATGGAGCGCGCAGCACAAATCCTTGACGATGCAGGATATGACCAACGCGATGCTGAAGGTTACAGGCTACGCCCAGATGGCACAGATCTTACAATTATCTACATGGCAACATCTGGTACCCCAGCAAACGAAACCAGCCGCGCAATGGAAATCCAAAACTGGTCTGACCTTGGCCTTAGGGTTGAGTTCTACCAAGGCCGTTTGATTGAGGGTACTGTAGCCAGTGATGTACAATTCAACGAAACCGATGATGGCGTAGTTGATATGTTCACACATGGCTGGGGCTTTGGTGCTTCTCCAAACCCATGGAATATCTTTGGATATGAAACCAGAAACAACTTGGCAAGGTTCCGTAGTCCACAATGGGAATATGTGCTAAGCAGATTCCAATCTGACGATATGTGGGAGCAAGATTTCTTGCTCGATACCGTTCAGATGTGGCAAGAAGCTGTTTCCGAGGCAGGCGTAATTTTCCCAACCACAGCTGCTATTGGTCTTACAGCAGTTAACAACCGTGTTGCTAATTTCTCATTGTATCTGACAGGTTCAAGAGACGTTATTTCTAGCTGGAATGCTTGGAAATGGGGCTTGACCGCAGACGAGGCATATGTTGCCACAAACTAATAAACATTAACTTGTATTAGACTTACCTGTATAACAGGATTAAAGGAGCTTTCTCGCTTGCGGGATGGCTCCTTTTTTATTTGCATCATACACAAGTTGTATAATCATGCGCCGAACAACTGCAAGTTGAAATATGCAATAATGCCTCAATTGCATCAACCTGCAACTTGGGATAATATATAAGCACAAATATAAGGTGAAGGTGATGCGTATATGAACAACTACAATATTGGCACAAATATAGCCGAGTTGCGCAAAGAAAAAGGCATAACCCAAGAAACATTGGCCGATGCAGTAGGTGTTACTGGGCAATCTGTGTCTAAGTGGGAAGGTGGGGGGAGCCCGGATACAATGCTATTACCAGTCATAGCAGACTATTTTGGTGTTACCATTGATAGATTGTTTGGCCGCAAGACGCGTGATACCTCCAGCCTAATGGACGACGTAATAGAAAGCATTGCATCACTACCAGAGGATAAACGGCTTAGTAATGTATATAATTATTGCAAAAACTTTGTATTAGCGTTTTCTGGAGGATTATTGACACCAGAAATGTTTGAGCATATGTATCGCGAGATACAAACCATGGCCAAAGAAACGGGCGAAGATGTGAATTATGGTAGGGTAGAAACAACAGAAGGTGCAGTATCAATAGGGCTTAGTGAAGACTTGCCTTACTTTATGATAATGCCTGAGCCTACAAAAGGGTGGGGGCATAAGTTATCTTTCAAGGAAGAATATATTAAGCTGTTTAAACTTTTATCTGACCCAGACGCTTTAAGATTACTATTTTACTTATATCAAAGGGAAGGCGAAACTGCCTTCACATCAAAGCTGATTCAAAAAAAGTTAGGTATACCACTCGAAAAAGCAGAAGATACACTCAAAAAATTTAAGGAATATGACATAGTAATAGCAAGCGAGGTTGAGATGGACGATGCAATTGTAGCAACTTATCAAGCCAAACCATTTCTTTCATTTGTACCCTTTCTAATTTTTACGGAAAATATGTGTTTTAAGTCAAAGGCACAGCTGCAGTTTTGTATGGTTGAAAGAAAGCGGCCATATCTGTACCAACCTATTTGTTCCGCCGACGAAGGAGGCATGAATTAAACAATGAAAACAATATACACAACCATGAAAAAAACAGGAATGCGCTTTACTGGCTTTATGCTTATATATGTATTTTTGGCTGCTACAACAGCCATAGCTGTCCTTGCTGTTAACCGCTTAACTGGCGAAATATCAGAAGCCGCAGTAACAGGGGACACAGATACAATTATACTGTTGTTTGTATTTATAACGGGCATAACTGTACTTAGGGCTACGGCTGCTGCAATTAACACAGTACTCCTTGCAAAATATTCTGCAAATGTCGGGTACAAGCTTAGGGCACATTTTGTTGAGTATTTTTTGCGTGTACCTTTTTCTGTATTAGAAAAAGCCGGTACAGGAGAAAGCTTGTCTATTTATACTAATGACATCCCCTTGGCAGAGCGTCTTGTTACTAGTGGGTTGCTTCAGGTTTTTGAAGATTTTGTTTCATTTGCTTCGGCATTCGTTTTTATGATTGTAATTAGCCCTTCTTTTACTGGTATCTTGTTCCTTGCAGCTATTGGTATGCTTGTGATGCAGTTGTTGCTTTCTATTCCTCTACAAAAGATGTCTGTAAAAATGTCAAAAAGAAAAGCTGATTTTAATGCTGTTGTAAACGATTCCCTCCAAAACTTGAATACAGTTGTAGCATATTCGCTAGACGATATACTCGAGCAGCACTACATGATGGTTTATAATAAGTATTTTGCATTAGTAAAAAAACTTGCGTGGTTTTTGGGGCTTATGATTGGGTCAATGATGGCTGTATTGTTTGCGCCGCTAATTGTGGTGTTTGTTGTACTAGCCAATGGGGTAATAAGCGGGACGCTAACCTTGGCAGAGTTTGTTGCATTTGTAACAACAGTAATAATTGCCGCAGGTAGTATTACCATGCTGGCCCAAAACATAGGCCGTATTGCACAACTAATAGCAGGCGGCAAGCGCTTAAACGAAAATACAGCACAAGACTTAGAAGAAACATCACAAGAAAATACACAACCTGAAGTCGTTACAGCAGCCAACATAAAATTTGAAAATGTTACATTCTCATATATAGAAAACGAAGACAGTTTGCCTGTCCTAGACAACATTAATATTAATATTGCAGCAGGTAGCAAAATTGCTATTGTGGGAAGCAGTGGCTCTGGTAAGTCAACACTGCTTAAACTGCTATTGGGGCTTTACGAACCCCTGACTGGGGAAATATTAATCAACAATAAAAGTACAACCAGCTTCACAAAGTCTGACTTACGTAATATTTTTGCATATGTACCGCAGGACTCCTTCCTTTTTGCTGAAAGCATAGCTAAAAATATAACCCTAGAGCCAGTAATAACAGACATGCCACGTCTAGAGAAAGCTTGCGCAGATGCAGGGATATTGGACTTTATACATACCCTGCCCGAAAAATTTAACAGTGTACTATCAGAAGCATCTAGCAACATATCCGGTGGACAGCGCCAGCGTATAGCTATAGCCAGGGCTTTTTACAAAGATGCCCCAGTCATCTTACTGGATGAGGCTACATCTGCCCTTGACGCAGACACTGAGGCAGAAATAATAGACGGCTTTAACAATGTCATAGCAGGTAAAACAGCAATAATGGTGGCTCACAGGGCAAAATCCATAGCTGCCTGCGACACAATAATTGTCATGAGTAGCGGCAAGGTTGCAGGTATAGGTACGCATGACGACTTAATAAAAACAAACGAAATATATCGCAGCCTGTACTCATACTAGACATAAATGGCTCAAATGAAAGCGAGGTTGATTGTCTTATGACATCCATAAAAAATATACTAATGCAAAACGACAACCAATACTTTTTTAAAATGTTCCGCTTTATGCGGCCATATCGTATACGGTATGCTATAACCCAGTTTATCTACAGTACACAGGGCTTTGCGTTTCCATTTTTCTTTGCTATTTTTTCTGGCAATATAATGGCGGCTATCTTGGCTGGCGATGCGGACGGTGTGTTTTACGCTGCTGTGATGTTGGCTGTTATGGTTTTTGGGTACTTGTTGTTGTTTTTGGTGGCGGTTGCTATAAATATGATAGTTGTAGAGCGTGCAGTGCTTGACATGAAGCGTATGCTTTTCCGTGTTTTTATACGTACAGGCATAGAGGATGCGTCACATAGTGGTGAAGGTATTGCTGCCATCAATACAGACAGTGATACTGCATCCAATATATTTGAAGAACCGCTGATGTCTTTGATGCGTAATATAATTACAATTGTAGGCGCATCTATTACTATATTTGTCATAGATTGGCGGCTAGGGCTTGCAACTTTGGCTGTAGGTACTATAAGCTTCGTAATGCAAAAGCGCTTTACAGAGCCTTTGGCCAAGGTTGGAAAAGAGCGCTTAGAGGCCAATGCCGAAGCGCTAATAACTGCCAGTAATGCCTTCTCCGGGGCAATGGCGATACGGGCCTATAATATGCAGTCCCAGGCATTTATAATGTTTGACCGTGATAACAACCGCCTCAAGATATTGGACATACGGCAGGGCTTTATACAGATGGGCCAACGGCTGTTTGGCACAATAGAAGGCTGGCTGACATTGCTTGTAGTGTTTGGCTTTGGTGGCTGGCTTGCGGCTACAGGGCGGTTAGAGTTTTACCTTGTTGTAGTTGTGTTTGGCATGAGTAGCTCGCTATCATCGTCTATAGGCGACCTTGGGGCGGTATATGCAGGGTTGCAGCCACCGATAGCCGGGGCAAAGCGCGTGTTTGCGATACTAGAAAAAGGCGAAGCGTTCGCACAGGTGCCCAAGTCAAAGTTGCCAGCAAAGCAAATGCAACCCAATGGGTACTGCCTTAGCATAGAAGGGTTGAGTTTCAAATATGTAGATGCTGCATGTAATACACTATCGGATATTAACTTAGAAATAAATCAGAACAAAATGGTAGCACTGGTAGGCGAGTCTGGAAGCGGTAAGTCAACACTGTTACGGGCCATAATTGGCATGTACGAACGGGACGATATGGGCCTTAAACTTGGCGGCATATGTTATAACGACACCCCTGTAAAAGACTGGCGGCAAAATTTTGCCTATGTAGATCAAACCTGTACATTGTTTGATATGAGCATAAAAGAAAACATAGCCATGGGGGCCGGCGGCAACTGCAGCGATGAAGACATCATAGAAGCTGCAAAGCAAGCCGCCGCCCACGATTTTATAGAAAGCTTGGAAGGTGGATATGATGCACCCTGCGGAGAAAAAGGTGATACCTTGTCTGGTGGGCAAAAACAACGCATAGCTATCGCACGAGCACTGGTTAAGAAAGCACCGATTTTGGTTTTCGATGAGGCTACCAGCGCACTTGATAAAGAAACAGAGCGTAATATCATGGAGACTATACAAAGCTTGCGTGTAAACCATACGATTTTGATAACTACGCATGAGTTGGACAAAGTTGCCAACGCGGATATGGTTGTTAGAATGGATGGTGGGCGTGTGGTGGAGATAGCCAATTGCCATCATCCACACTAATCACTCTTTGATATCATCCGGGATATCAACTTCAAAAATACATTGGATGTTGCCTTCTTCAAGCACAGAGCAAACAACCCTTCCATCAAGTTGTCTGCCAAAGGCACTTTCAAGTTCATATTTATCATGGCCGAAGCTGCAATAACAAAAGGATTTTGAAACAGTTTTATCTGTTAGAATGGACTGCCTTGCCCATGGGCAGTGACAAGCATAATATCGCTTCAGTTTGTTATCGGTTTCGGTCAAATATTTACTCATCATATATGGGTTTTTTGTGAGTATGATTTTTGAGCCTTCCCTGCGCATGCTCCATCTTCCTGTTTCATATTCCTTCATAGCAACATCGTCTATCTTTTGATTAAAGAAAAGTTCACCAGACTTATGGCATTTTCTTAGTGCATTAAGGAATTTGGTATTGAGCTTATTTATTAACAAATCTACATCACTAATAGCCAAATGTTTCTTGTCGCTGTCCGTAAATGACCTGGTAAATGGGTTCCCCATTTTCTGGGCGCATTCGTAATTTTCTTTTGTTGTGGCAGATAAATATTTTTGCTCGATTTTATATGTAAAATCGCTCAGGTCATCTGCCGTCCAGCCTACCTCTGGCATTTTAACGTCTTTGAAAATCTTTCCCCACACTTCATCACCATACATATTTTGTGTGGTTTTGGATAAATGCTTCATTGTCCCACCGCACCACTCGTTGAAATCGGTCATAAGTATAAAAACCTCGGAAACCAATAATTCGTCTTTTGTAGAATCGGCGTATTCCTTCATAGCATTTATTGTCATTAACATGTCGGTATTATCAGCTTTCCTTTGGCGGATAAACTGGTTTACTGTTTCAGTTGACACGCCATGTTCTTTTACAAACGATTTAAAATCGTCCATTATTTGTGTTTTTGTCATACTTTAACCCTCCATAATATCAATGGGAATATCAATTTCAAAAACGCATTGCAAAACGCCATCATCCACTACGGACTTTACGACTCTGCCGTCAAGGTGTCTACCACAGAAAGTCTCGAAACCTTGTTTTTGATAGCCCAAGCTGCAATGACAAAAAGATGATGCCACGGTTTCTCCCTTTAAAATAGAGGCTCTTACCCAAGGGCAGCGACAGGCATAGTAGCGCTTCATTTTCTCATTGGTTTGAGATAAGTATTTGTTCTTTAGAAACGGAATCTGCACTACAGTAATTTTTGAGCCTTCGCGGCGGATTTTCCATTCTTCGGAGTCAAATGCTTCTAGTGCTGTATTGTCGGTCCCATGATAGTTTACATGTCGTTCATTGCTTTCTTTAATGAACGCATCTAAATCTTTAAGGGTTATGTCTTTGCTTGTTGTGCCTACTGACCCGTCATTGGAAACCCACGTGCGAGACACTCCTTCCATCGCGCGTTTATAATCATCTAATGATATAACGGACAGTATTTTTTTCTGAATAAACAGCGCAAAATCCTTTCTTTCGGTTTGCGTCCAGTTAGTCCATGCTTCGGTTGGATATTCTACGCCGTCAAAAATTTTCGCATATATCTCCTTTCCGTACATTGTTTTAATCACATTAGACAACCTTGACACTTTGCATCCACAAAAACCATGTAGCCCAAGCTCGTTAGCCAAATCCTCATCGCCTGTATCATTAAAATGCTTAATCAGCATTTGTATTAAATTATAGATGTGGACATTTTGTTTGTGTTTTAGTTGAATATAAAGGTCTATTGTTTCCATGTTTTTGCCAGTTTTACTGAAAAGCACATCAAGCTCGGCAGTTACTTTTTCGATAGTAAGCTGGTTCATTATTTAATTCATGCCCCCTTCGTCGATGGAACAAATAGGTTGGATTGATTTATTTCTTTAATTCAAGCGGATACCACACATCAGACACGCGATCTGGATGGATATAAATCTCCCTTCTTAGGCTTCAGCACTACCCTCCTATAAGCTCAACCACAACGCAGGGCGTATCCCGCCATCTACCCTATATACATCATCCCCACAAAGAAAAAGCTCGCCAGCATAACCAATGCTACCTGCAATATGACTTTTGTGGCCAGGAGAGCGTAACCACCACCAATCATCTTCACCTTTTGCATTTTGCACCTTACGTGCATCATTGTATTGGTCATAAACGCACTCGCCATATTGCAAATGACAATTTTCGTCGTTGGGAACAATCAGGCCATCTTCTTTCCAATACCAACCTTTTTTGCTTTGCAAATCCCCACTGTCACCAAAATATCTGATAATTTCGTCATAGCTTAATAAAAATATTTTGTCGAAAGTCGAACTTCCGCACTTTGCGTCATACCATGGGTTATTTCGGTCGCTTAGTTTTGTTTTTATCATCTGCGATTTTTCTGCCGGGGTGAATTTATTATAAAATTCACTGTTTAGATATTTCCTTATGCTACTATGTTCCCATGTAGTGCTATTCATATGGTCGTTATAAGGTGCTTTGCCAATTGTTGTTTCCGAGATAATTAGCGCGCCATCTGTATTTATTTGCAAAACAAGCCACCCATAATTTCCAAACTGTATTAGGTCGCCTTCCCTAACCGTGCTTGGCGTTAATATGGAGTCAATTGTGCTGTTTAATAACTTTGCCAACAAGGGAAGCAGCGCTGTTTCCGGTAAGGAATGGCCGTTTTCCCATTTGCTGATTGCTTGTGCGCTGATGCCTAATTTTTCTGCAAGCTCATCCTGGGTGAACCCGTTGTGCTTGCGCAACGTAAGAATTTGGTTGCCTACTCTTGTGTTATCTAACATTGATGTCCTCCTGCTGTGTTTTGATTGCTAAACAACCTGCGCTCACAACAAATTTTAGCAAAGGCAATTTGGCATTACCATACCGTTTAGGTTGTGTTTTTTATCAAAAGCTTAACCAGAGGTTAAGAAGCTGTACTCAGCTTCTTCAACGTCACTTTCGGTCGGTTTCCACAACTAATGGGTGGGCAGCGTTTTCTTGATTGCCTCATGACAAGCTGATTACATAATGTGTGTTATAAAGGGTAGAAGTAACGCGTTTGGATAATTACGCCACTAAACAACATAGTTGTGATAAAATGGCTATGTGATCGCTTTTGGCCCAATCATCAAAACTACCAGCTTGCAGTTCCACACCAATTTGCTCCGCCGACAAAGGAGGTATATTAAAAATGGACAAACAGCAGTATGCTGGACCAGAGAGAACTCCGCACGAAGTAATTAAAATATTACCGGAATCGCAACAAATAAAAGCACTTTTATTTATTGAGCTTGGGCTTGAACTAGAATGCAAAGCTCAAACAAGATATGCCCACGCTAATAAATACTGGCGATGTGTTTTTTCAAGAAAAAAACCTCAAAGGGTACTATTTACAGTAGAATGTACAGATGAGTGGTGGCGAATAAAAGCCTGTTTGTGGAATATAGACGCTTACAGCGATTACTTCGCTTCGTGCAATAAAAGGATTAAAAATGATATCCTTAGTGCTTATGACTGCAAATCATGCAACAGCCATTGCAAAGGCGGTGCCGGTTTTTCTTTTGAAGATAAACAATACCAGAAATGTGTTGGTTTGGTTTTTTATTTCTCTAGCCTAACTGATGATGAGTGGGATAATGTAGCAATGTTGATTAGAAAAGAATTTGAAGCCAGTAAAGGAGCAACAACATGACAAGACGCGAACGAGTAATAGCTGCTTTAAATCATAAAAAAACCGACATAGTACCGTACAACATAGGCTTCACACAGCAAGCCCATGACAAAATGGTCAAGTATTACAACGATAAAAACTTTGCGTCTAAAATAGGCAATCACATATCAGGCTGCTATTATTCTGGTAACCCGGTGCCTATACCTGGCATGGATGGCTATTTTAAAGACGACTTTGGTGTCGTGTGGAACCGTAACGGTGCCGATAAGGACATAGGTATAGTAGAAAAACTACTACTGCCAGAGCCGGAACTAAAAGGTTTTGAACTTCCACAAATACCGGAGGAGAGCTTGCGCCATGACTGTATAACCGCGATATCCAACGCCGGCGATACATTCAAAATCGCGTCTTTGGGGTTTTCCCTTTTCGAGCGGGCCTGGACATTTACAGGCATGGAAAACCTACTGGCATACATGATAACCGACCCGGAGTTTGTAACTGCCTTACTTGATAAAATTACAGACTTTAACCTAAAAGTCATAAAGATATTTTTGGATTATGATTTTGACGGCATATACTTTGGCGATGACTGGGGCCAGCAGCAGGGTTTAATCATGGGGCCAGTCTTATGGCGCAAATATATTAAGCCGCAGCTTGCTAAGATGTATAGCAGCGTAAAAGAAAGCGGGCGATATGTAGCGCAGCATTCCTGCGGTGATATACAAGAAATTTACCCAGACCTTGTAGAGATAGGGCTTGACGCTCATCAAACCTTCCAACCGGAGCTATTTGACATCACAAGCATAAAAAGACAATACAAAGGTAAGCTGGCCTTTTGGGGTGGTATAAGCACCCAACGCCTAATGCCCTTCGAAACACCGCAGGGGCTTAAGATTAAGGCAAAAGAAATAATAGATATTGTAAGTGACGGCGGTGGCTTTATTGCCGGGCCTACACATGATATCCCAGGAGATGTACCGGCAGAGAATATTGCCGCGCTCATTGAACTGTTTCAAAATCAGTAGTTGCGGTCAATAGATATCTCCTGTGGTAAATAGAAATGCTTATTTAATACACGCTAAAAAGTTATCTACCTCGTTACTTATAACCCTACGGAAGTCTGAATGATAGTAAATATCTTCATGTGTACTGCCCTTAATGACAACAAGTTTTGCGTCTTCTCCCAGCCTTTGCATATGGTCGTAGTAATGTTTTTTATGTTCGTTTAATTCATCTTCATCTAAATCTTCCAACCAATCTGCATGGAGTACCAGAACTGGTAGTTTCTTTGGTATCGGCATAGAAGACACTTCAAATATATTTTCAGACAAGGCTTTTTCTTGTGCCAATTGGGTGTCCATGTGAGTTAGTTCAGCAGTCATATCTATGATTTCATTAACTTCTTCTAATGTATATCCATGTCTAACATACTCGGCTATCATTTCGTCCATATCGTAAGATTGCTCTGCTTCTTCAGCTACATCTTCTTCTGAATCAAAATCATCATCAGGTTGTTCTTCTAATTCGGCAAATAATTGTGCATAGCTGTCAACCGTTGCAGTAGTATCAAGTAAAATCAATCCTGCAATTTCGCTTGGATATTTTGCGGCATAGTATTCCGAATAAATGCCTGTGCAAGAGAAAGGCATAAGCACATAAGGCGGTTGCAGTCCTGCCATCTTCAAGCCTTCCCGTATTTCTTCAGTGTGGTTTTCATTTGTGCGTGGACTGTCTGTTCCGTCGCTATGCCCATAACCGAAAATCTCAACAACACACACTGTATGTTTTTTAGAAAGTTCACGCATAAGAGGTGCAAATTCCACTGAAGGAAGTGGCGTACCCAAACCCGGT
>Ga0123355_10000505_pt1 | contig 51866 bp, 49 predicted proteins | sample TergutEmb28metaG_3_FD_89872 | JGI IMG/M metagenome (GOLD analysis project Ga0123355, IMG submission 89872) | Embiratermes neotenicus P1 segment gut microbial communities from Petit-Saut dam, French Guiana - Emb289 P1 | ecosystem: Host-associated > Arthropoda: Insects > Digestive system > Gut ... | reverse complement strand
CCTTCGCATGACCATAGACAGAAGTCCTATGCCCATGCCTCTTACTACTAACGTAAGACTAGTACTTGACATCGGTAGCGCTACTGCATTTGCAGCAGACACTTATCTCGGCTTTGACTTTGGAACAGGTACCGGTCCAGTTGAGCCAGACCCTACAGACAAAGTAGCATTGCGCGCCATGATTGCTCGCGCAGAACAAGTCACGCAAGTAAACTACACGCTTGAATCGGTGACTCCTTTTGTTGAAGCATTGGGTCGCGCCATGATGGTGGAAATGAACGTGAATGCGACGCAAGAAGCTGTTGACCTGGCTTACGCTGAACTCTTTGCAGCCTACGGCGCGCTCGTACTGCGCCCCATTGGCCAGCCTGGCGAACTTCAGGTGGGCAATACCTATCTTGTTGATATTATTCCTACGGAATCAGACAACAGCGGAAGAGTTTCAACACTACTTGCTCCTCTGTACTATCCAAAGGCGATTGTTGAAGTAACTGAAGCGGGAAGCATTGTAAGTTTCTTCCACAGCAATACACCCGTAATCGCAAGCCCTGGTGGTAACTTTGCTGCCCCTCCGAGCGAAGTATACGGTTACGCCTTTGACCCAACTCAAAGTCAAACACGTCCTTCGCAAGCAGTTATGCGCAGCGCAACGTTTGAACAGCTTAATGCTGACCAGTCAGTGCGCGCCATTTCAGTGGATTGGCCTGATTTTAACCTGCCGCTGTTTATGACGATTGACCACGTACCAGGAATGCCAGAATTCGTTCTGCCAGCACCTACCTTTATGGTGCTAAATCTTACGACGGCAGAAATAATGGTAGACCAGCCTTTCCCAGAGTTTGACCTAACAGATGATGGTCCAGGTGTTGGAGTCGTTGATAGAGCAGCCCTGAGAGCTATCATTGCACAAGCAGAAGCAGTGAACCTGGCAAACTACACAGAGATTACTGCCAACAGATTGACTACTGCGCTAAACACTGCGCGCATGATACTAAATGACCCTACAGCTGAACAGCGCCAAGTTGATGCAGCAGTTGAAGAGCTACAGAATGCACTCGACGGCCTGATGCGCCGCCCAACAGGTCAGCTGCAAGCAGGTAGAACCTACCTTGTGGATATTAGACCGACGATGGCAGAAAATAACGGCGTGACTTCGCCGTTGCTTGCTCCACTGTATCACTCTCAGGCAGTTGTTGAAGTAAGAAGTGGCGGAGCAAGACCAAGCGCTGTCGTCACCTTCTTCCATAGCTACGCACCTGTTATCGTAAGCCCTGGTGGCAATTTCGCTTCACCACCAACTGCGGTTCGAGGTTATGCTTTTGACCCAACACAAAGTCAAGTGCGTCCACCGCAGTCAGTTATGGTAAATGCGCTGAGGCAAGACTTGAACGCGAATCGAACGGTAAGAGCAATATCGGTTAACTGGCCAGATGTTACCAGACCTCTGTTTGTGACTATTGACCACGTGCCTGGCATGCCAGCAGACTTGCTGCCAGCACCTACCTTTATGGTGCTAAATCAAGCAACGGCTACGCCAATGACACAGCATCCCTTCCCAGAGTTTGACCTGGTGGGCGATGGAACAGGACTCCCTCAGGAAACTGTCGATAAGACTGCCTTGAGAGCACTGGTTAATCGTGCAGGTCAAGTAAGAAGAGCAGACTATACGGCAGTATCTTTTGCCAGACTAACTGAAGAACTAGGAAACGCACGTGCTGTGCTCAATAATAGAAATGCTCAGCAGCGCCAAGTTGATGCAGCATATCGTGACTTGTCGCGCGCACTTAATGGACTGGTGCGTCGCCCAACGGCTGGCAATGTGGTAGATGTTAACAACGTTACTGATGGTCGCTATACCGTACGTGTTGATTTCTGGCACGCAACGAATAATGCTCCGTCGATGGCAAATGGTGCGCTTAACAACAGAGCAATCATTAATGTTCGCGACGGCAACATGACTATGTCTATTGCAACTAATCCTCTTAGTGTTACGGGCATTGTGACGCATCTAGGAACTCTGCAAGTTCACGGACGTAATGCAAGCGTACCTGCGCGTAACTTGCCGGGGAACAGACCGAGCCAATTCAGCTTCCCGCTGCCAAATAGAAATACCTGGCATCCGGTAAGGTTCTGGATGGATCCAGCAGTTCAGGTTATGCCAAACGCTGGACAAAGCCTGCCCGGTAGACTGCGTATCGATTGGGATACTTTGCAGCGCGCAAGCTCAGATGTAAGACTTTCTGGTAGCACTGCAGTTGTTGTTGCTGAACTAGCAAATCTTGAAGATATTGAACGTACTGCTGAAGAAGCATACGAAGAAGCTCCAGAACCAGTCTTTGGTGCGTCAATTGCAGGCGCAGCAGAGCCAGGTACTGACCGCAGCGAACTAGCTCGTGCCTTAGAGGCTAATAACTCGACGATGGCATGGGCAGCATGGGCTGCACTTGGCTTGGGTATAATTGGTATTGCTGCAGCTGGGTGGTGGCTCTTTACGCGAAGAGCAACCCTTGCTGCCGGCGGCAAAAATGACCCAAAGAGAGGCTAAGAATGAGCTTGGTAATAACGAATAAAGGCAGAGAAACTATTGCTAAGATAAGGCTGTTTCTGACTGTTTGTTTTGTGCTGACAGCTGTCCTGTGTATGGCTGCAATTGCACCTGCCGCCACAGCAGGTGCAGCAGAACAGCAAGCACTGCAAGCTGTTCCTTCGTACGTCAATCCCATAACGGGAGAGATTGAAGACGCTGGGCAAAATCCAGAACTGGGACAGGGCATGGCAGAAAACCTTATTATGAGGACACCAGCGATTTTGCTTGTCGACAGTGAAGGTAGTATCTTTATCACCTTCCGCGTAGGACTGGTAGCCGAGTCTCAAGACTTGAGAATCCAGCTACTTGACGCTCAAGGGCAGGCCGAAACAACCCTGCCGTACAGCATTGTTGAAAACCACGTGGACGACAACACGCAAGACATTCGCATCATGGTTCCTGACAGAAGCCCTACTTTACGCGTCTCGCTCGTCTCGATTCCGATGGGTCGCGAAGTAGTATGTTTTGCCACTTTTGCCCCTGAAGGCGAGGCGGTGGAGGTGCCCATTGCTGAAATATCTGGCGAAGTAGATGACGATGCCATTGTCATTCAAGAAGCAGGCGATGAAATCGTTGGCGTTGCAGATGAAGAGCGCGAACAAATCGTCAGTTTCCTTGCTATTGCAGGTGGAATTCTTGTAGGTATTGCCATAGTTGCCGTTATCGTTGCAGCGCGCAAAAGGAAAGAGATGGAAAAGGCAGAAGAAGCTATGTTTGGCACCACTGCCGAACAGACACCGTCGCCTGATGTTCCATCTGACATACCACCAGGTACGCAGTAAGTATGGTGTGATGGCCTTATTTAAGCAGTATAAAGGACTTATAATCTCATTGATTTCGGGCGCCCTTGTCATTGGACTGGGCGTCCTTATTTCACATAATCTGGTAGACCAATTTCCTGAAGGTCAAGACGGACCTCGAATTATCACCGGCTCTGAAGAAGTCGTTGCAACATCACGTGCCGTTTCTGAAATCATGGCACGTCTTGATGTTGATGTGATTGGTGTTCCGCAAACTGAACTTGAAGCGTCTGACCGCTTTGTTGGCGCAGCAAATGTTGGCGCTTCGATGAACCCTGATATGGAAATAATAAGAGCCTTGTCGCCAGATTGGGTTTTTGCTCCGCGTACTTTGGAAGGCAGCCTAGGACCACGTTTCGAGGCAGCACGCATTGATGTAGCGTTCTTGAATTTGCGCAGCATAGATCATATGTATTTGGCTATTGCAGAACTGGGTCCGCTGCTTATGAGAGAGCCGCAGGCGCAGTTGCTTGAAGAACAACATCAGGATTTTCTTGCTCAAGCACGGGAAGAATTCGTTTTTGATGGGGAAGCTCCACGCGTACTCATTTTGATGGGTCTGCCAGGCTCTTATATGGTGGCTACAGAAAACTCATATATTGGCTCACTGGTTGCCATGACAGGTGCCGTGAACGTGTATGAGGGCGAAGCCGGTGAGTTTTTAACCATCAATACAGAGGACATGTTGCTGCGTCAGCCAGATATTATTTTGCGTGCTGCACATGCTTTGCCAGCTGACGTTATCGAGATGTTTGACGAAGAGTTTAGAACTAACGATATCTGGGGACATTTTGACGCTGTGCAAGCAGGCAATGTTTTTGATTTGCCGCATTATCAGTTTGGCATGAGCGCTACTTTTGAGTATCCGCAGGCGTTAGAAACTTTGCGTACTATTTATTCTCAATCTGGTTTATTAGAATAATTCTTTGCGTCATTTAGCTGGTAGAATGCTGAAAGATGGTGCCCCCTAGAGAATTCGAATCTCTGATGCCGCCCTGAAGGGGCGGAGTCCTTGGCCGCTAGACTAAGGGGGCATATATATTGTAATACGTTTAGTGAGAATTGTGGCGGTGATTAGCTAAGAAGTGTGGTGGGCCGTATAGGGCTCGAACCTATGACCAACGGATTAAAAGTCCGCGACTCTACCAACTGAGTTAACGGCCCAAACCTAGTACCGTAAGCTATTTACGGCAATAAAAAAATGGCGGGAGTAACGGGACTTGAACCCGCGACCTCTGGCTTGACAGGCCAGCACTCTAACCAACTGAGCTATACCCCCACGCTAAACAATCTGCTGCAACTATTTAAGCACAGCGACTAGCTATAATACCGATTTTTCGCCTTCCTGTCCAGTGTTTGGGGTTAGCGTTTTTGTGAAGCCTTTCGGTAGGCGCTTTTTGGTCTGTCGTCTGTTGCCAATTTAGCTTCATTTTAACTTCCTTTTAATCCTGATTTAACGCCCCGTTAAGACTGCGTTAATCCTGCATTAAGCTTCCTTTAACCCTCCCTTGCTAGCATGATTTCACTGGTTAATTTTCTATAAAAAACCTACAAGGAAGGATGTCGCATGTCACAGAAGAAGCGACTTATTATCTCTGTTATAGCAGGCGTTTTGGCAGCAAGCTGTGCGCTGCTTTTCTTATGGGGTCAGGCTCAGTCAGCTGCCCTTGCTCATGCTGAAATCGTTGACCAATTTGAAGGAGGGGCGCAGCGCGTCCTCATCGCACGCAACCGAATCGAATCGGGAACAGCTCTAAACAAAAACCTTTTCGATGAGCAAACGTGGCCAGGCATGTGCCTGCCTGAAGGAACAATTACAGCAGAGGAGTTTGACCAGCTTGACGGACACCGAACAGCAGCAACAATATTGGCAGGCGAGGCCTTGAGCAGTGCGCGTGTATTTGACCAACAACTTCCTCTCGACCGTTTGCAGCTGGGCATGACTGCGGTTACTTTGCCTGCAGATAATGTCCATGCCCTAGGAGGAGAGATCCTGCGTGGTATGCGCCTCAATTTAATGGTAGCGAATTCTGATGGCAGAGTAGTTCAGTTGGCAGAAAATATCGAGGTATTGTCAGCAAATACCTCTGCGGTACAGCAAGGTGCAAACATCATCACTGATAGCTCAGATTCAGACAGTGCACGAATCAGCTTTATTGGTGGTGCGGACAGCCAAAGCTTTTCAGGCAGCAATGAGTCACTGCACTGGGTCACTCTCTCGATTCCCGATAATCAAGTAGAGCAAATCCTGACAGCCTCGCGCGCCGGTGCGATCCATCTAGTATTGCCAAAGGCATTGTCATTTGACGCAAGTTCCAAAGAAGGTGAATAACCATGTCTGACGCCCTGCTTGATGTGCTGACGCTGGTAAGTTCTGATAAGCGTTTTCCCCTAGAGGTGGCGACGCTTATGACGGCAGGTGAGGTGCGCGTGGTTCACACTTTTCGTACCGGCTCAGAATGTTTGCGTGCCCTAAGTCTTGATGATGGCAACGTTCGAAGAGTCATCTTAGTGGACAGCTTGATTTCTGACATATCGCCAGCGAATCTGTGTGATGCGATTAGAGTGTCTTACCCCGCTTTAAGTGTCGTGATGGTGGTGTCGCAAAATGATGCGGAGGGTATCGGTCGTGCCATGTTGGCAGGCGCGAAAGCTACTATTAGCAGGCAGGCAAACATTGACGAATTGCGCCGCGTGTTAGAGCGCGTTGTAGAGGTGTCCACCCATGGCTCTGGTATTGGTACTGGCTTTGGCGGCACTGTTGGTGCGCACGGACAGATGGCAGCAGGGTTGGCAGATGGGGACTACGAGGGCGGTGTTAGTGCTGGTGGCTATGCTTCCCATGTGCCAGATTATGCAGGCTACGGAGATTACGGGCGCCGAGCAGTACTAGTGCCCTTTATTGGTGCGCGTGGCGGTGCTGGCAGGTCAACGCTGTCGAGTGCGCTTGCATATCTTGCTGCAGAGGCTCGTATCGACACTGCCCTTATTGACTTTGATTTGCAGTTTGGTGATTTGAGTTTTCTCTTTGGTAGCTCAACAGACGATGACATGCTGGGCTTTTTGGAAGAGGCTGGCCGTAGCTATAGAGGTGGCAGTGGCAGTAGCGGGCAGAGTACTCTGCGCAATCATGAAAGCTTGCGCAGATTTGGGAAACAGGTGACGCCTAACTTGCGCTTATATGCCTTGCGCGCTTTGCCAGAAAAGACTGAGCTGCTATCAAAATATTTACCTGACGCACTCGAGCGACTACGCGCTGAACATGAACTGCTCATTGTAAATACCGGTGCGTATTGGACGCTTTTTCATACGGAATTGCTTGAGCAAAGCGATTTGTCTGTGTGCGTGCTTGACCAAAGTATTGTGGGTATTAGGGCAAGTTCAGACTTGCAGAAGATGTGCCATAGATTAGGCGTTCCTACGTCAAGATTGCTTTTCGTGATGAACAAGGCATTGCATTCAGGCTTGAGCGCACGTGACGTGAGCGAAGTGCTCCAGGCAGAAAGAGTATTTTGCGTACACAACGCTGGAAGCGAACTGACGCAAATCTTTGATGATGGCGATTTTTCTCGCTTGTTGCAACAAGGGTCATTCATGGCAGAGCTTTACCAGATTCTTGATGAGATTGCCGTGCGCACTGACCTTTGTGTTCACGATGCCGTTAGCATGCGCTATTCCATGAGACGCGAGAGCAAGGGCAGAAAAGGACTGTTGCGCCGTGCGTAAGAAAATCGAACAGCTGAAGGCAGAGCTCTACACCATACTTTCCCCAGAGCATATTGCAGGCATGCTTGATACAAATAGTGAGCTGGCACGCAAAGAGGTCGAAGAGATTTTGCGCAGGATTGCTACAACGGGTCGCAATCGTGTTTCTGCTCGCAATGAGCGTGAGCGTCTGGTCAAGCTCACCGTAAGTGAAGTCCTAGGACTGGGCGTGATTGACGCGCTTTTAGAAGACCCTAGTGTTACCGAAATCATGGTAAACGGGGCAGATACCATCTTTTTTGAACGTGCGGGAAAAACGCTGCTTAGTCCTGATAGTTATGCCTCTGAAGAGCAGCTGCGTACCACGATTGACCGCATTATCTCGCCTTTGGGCAGGCGCATTGATGAACAAAACCCTATGGTAAATGGCAGGCTTGCGGCGGGTCATCGTATCAATGCCGTTATTCCTCCGATTTCTTTAAGTGGTTCGGTGCTGACCATTCGCAAATTTAGCGAAACTACTTTGTCGCTGCGTGACATGGCGCAGTCTGACAGTGTTGATGCAGAACTTGCAACGCTGCTTAGCTGGGCTGTTGCCTCTGCGCAAAATATTGCAGTCAGTGGCGGGACGGGCAGTGGGAAGACGACCTTGCTCAATGCGCTGTCGTTAGAGATTCCTAGTGATGAGCGCATTATTACTATCGAAGATTCGGCAGAGCTAAAGTTTTCAACGCACCCCCATGTAGTGCGCCTTGAGGCTCGCCCCAATAACCTTGAAGGAAAAGGGGAGATATCGCTGCGAGACTTAGTTATTAATAGCTTGCGTATGCGCCCCGACCGCATTGTTGTGGGAGAAGTGCGCGGCGCTGAAGCCTTGGAAATGTTGCAGGCGATGAACACGGGACACGATGGCTCGCTCACGACTTTGCATGCTAATACTCCGCGCGAGGTGATTACGCGTCTGATCACGATGGTGGGTTATGGCACAGAGCAGTCACAACATCAGGTCGAGGCACAGATTGCTGCGGCACTGGATTTGATTGTGCATGTGCAGCGTTGCTCTGACGGTATCCGCCGTATCGCAGAAGTAGTAGAAGTGCTCGGGTCTGATGGAATACAGATGCAAAGCATTTACCGATTTGAACAAACGGGAACAGCAGACGGTGGCAAAGTTGAAGGACGACATCATTTTCTGAAAGTTCCCCAATTTGTGAGCTCTTTAGTTTCGCAAAATCTTGCAAATGAAGAAGACGTCGCTCTGTGGCAAGACGTGTGGCAAAATGCGGAGGAGTTGTCCCATGACTGAGAACTTCTTAGCTATTTCTGCACAGTTTAGCTGGGCGCTGTTTCCTTTTATTGTTGCTGCTGCAGCTCTTGCAACAGGACTTATTGTTGTTGCGTTTTTAGAGAGTTTGCAAAAGCAGCGCGAGGTACAGCGTATGAGCATAAGGCTGCAAGAAAGTGTTTTGGCAACTGATGATGGGACTGGCAATTCTGACAAAGAAAAGCGGGCTGGCCTTAAGGTGCTCGTTGCTGGTGAGCCAATAACAAAGTTCTGCTTGCGCTATGGACTAGGCAGGCAATTGCTACAGCTTATGGATAAAGCAGGCCTGAGCGATAGGCGCGAAGCCTACTTTCAGTGGCTGTTCATGCTTGCTGGGCTTGTTGCGTTGTGCACCTTTGCGCTGAGCTCAGTCTTGATGATGTTTGTGTTAGTGATACTGCTGATAGCAGCAAGTTTTGCTGCTCTGCAAACAAGAGCTGACAAGCGAACTCAAGAGCTGCGCGCTGCCTTGCCCGATTTGCTAGACGAATTGGCTCAGTCTTTGCGTGCTGGACGTTCTTTTCCTCAATCACTGAATTTTGTCTTGCACGCGCAAGCTGCAGGTAGTCCTTTGGTGTCGATACTTACGCGCCTTGATGCAGATGCGAGGTTAGGGCGTAACTGCTCGCAGAGCTTGCAAGATTTAGCTGTTGCTACGGGACTTCGAGAGCTAAAGTCTATTGCGTCAGTTTTAGACATCACAACGCGTGTTGGAGGCAACACCCCTTCTTTGTTCGAGCAGGCAGCAACTTCTATCAGGCAAGACTTGATGTTAAACAAAAAGTTGAAAGTACAAACTGCGCAGGGTAGGAGCTCTGTTCGTTTGGTGGGCAGTGTTCCTTTCGCACTGATTGGGCTTATGTCGATTATTATGCCTGGTTATTTGGGGCTGTGGTTAAGTTCGAGCGGCGGACAACTGCTTTTTGCTGTTGCCATGATTCTTGTGGCAGTAGGGTTTTTCTGGGTTCGTTCGGTGGTGGATATTCGTGTATAGCATGATAAGCATATCGGGATTTCTTTCAGGATTGCATGGCTCGACACTTGCGATTATCACAGTGGCTTCAGCCCTTGTGCTGGTGGTCATAAGTGCTGTTGCTGCCGGTACAGTTACGTCTTATGTTTGGCATGAGTTTGACCGTCCAGAACGCAGGACACTTAAGCGCCTTCAATCGATTCGGACAGTTGGTGATGTGGGTTCTGCTGGCGCTTTAAAGGTGGATACCGTCGTTAAAGATTTTGATGTGGCTAAAACTGTAGGCACAGCCTTGCAAGGGGCATCTGAGGTTCCTGTTGTTCGGATAATCGCACTGCCCATTGTGGAGAGGCTTGAGCAGCGCAGGCAGCAAGCTTTGCGTGATAGCTGCATGCATGACTTGCCAGAAATGGTAGACATTTTATCGCTTGCCTTAGGTGCTGGACTGTCTATTGACCAGGCTTTTGAGTGGTATTTATCCAGTTATGACACGCCACTTGCTGCAGAGTTTCGCCGCGCAGAGCAAGCATATCAAGTAGGCATGCTTTCGCGCATGAAAGCGTTTGAGGAACTTGCAGAGGCACTGCAAGAAGAGGCGGTGCTGCGCTTTGTAAATGCACTGCGACAAGCCTTCACTTTGGGGTCTTCTTTAGGGCCTGCATTAGAGGTGCTTTCTCAAGAGGTGCGTACCTACCGTAAGGTGCGTATTGAAGAGCGCATAGCAAAAACTCCCGTTAAAATCCTTGCTCCCCTGGGGCTGTGTATTGTTCCTGCAGTTTTAATACTGCTGATGGGACCTATTATGTCTCAGGTTTTGCAGGGTTTTCAGCTGTAGGACAGCTACAGAACAGTTGTAGAAACAGCTATAGAGATAGTCAAAAACAGTTAGCAAAACAGCTAACAAGCAGAAAGGAAAGAACATGGAAAAGATTACAAAGTTTTATTGCAAATGCATGTCTGAATCAGGACAGGGTGTTGCAGAATACATCATCATTTTGGCAGTTATTGTCATTGCCTGTATTGTGCTCGCCATTGCATTTCACAGTCAGCTCGAGAGTGTCTGGAATAGCGTGACAAGCCAATTGGGCAGCATAGCGTAACAGGCGGATTAGTACGTGTTTGCGTTGAAGAAGAAAGAGAAGAGAAAGGCTGCGATAAGACTGCTTGTGCAGGACGCAGGTCAAGCAAGTGCAGAGTATGTCATTGCAGTTTTCATTGGACTGGTGATTATGCTTGCACTGGCAGGGCTCGTACAGCATTTCAGTGCAGCAGACGGGAGAGGTGCAAAGCATGTTGCAAAGACCTATTCGCGTGCGCCGCACACACTCCCGCATTCTGGGATAGCGAGTGAGCAATGGTTAAAAGACCTCATTATGCACTAGGGCGCGCGTTAAAGCGTGCGTTTAAAAGCGCCCAAAAGAATGAGAAAGGGCAGTCTTTGGCAGAGCTACCCTACGTAGTCTTGCTGACCTGCTTGCTTGTACTGATGTTGATACAGCCAGTGATTTTTCTCTATACGCAGATGGCTCTAGGACAAGTCGCTTCAGGGATTTGTCGCATTGTTGCAACTGAAGATTCGACATTATCGGGCAGCAAGGAAACGCTTATTCGCAGCTATGCTACTGACAAGCTAGAAGGCTTGCCAAAGGGTGATGCCTTTAGAGTTCCGGGAACATTGCGTGTAGATGTTAGCGGAAACGCAAAGTCAGAGCGCATAGAAGTGACTGTGTCAGTAAAGCAAAAGCCGCTGCCCTTAGTGGGATTTTTGTTTACAGCAGCTACCGGTACAAAAGCTGGAGCAGATATTGAAGTAAGCGGCCGTGCTGCTACGCGCGGCGCACAAGTTGGCGTTGAAGGTAGCCCAAAGGACGCTCCGCAACATTTTGGCAATCCTTTGAGTCAGCGGTAAAGAAGTAGTGATGAGGATTGATAGTACATGAGTATTTCGTGGTTCAAAAATGATAAGGGTTCGACATCACTCACAGTGGTTCTGGGTGTCATGCTGAGCGTGATTTTGCTTGCTTCGAGCGTGCAGTGGTACTGGACAAACTCCTCATCATCAGATATCCAAACCGTGGCAGATATCAGCGCGCTCGCAGCAGCCGATGTGAGCGCAAAGTCGGTCATGACGATACAGGCGCTAGACGCCATGTTGCTGTCGGCAAATCTTTTTGGCTTGGTGCTGCATGCCGTGGTGGTAGTGTCCGGAGTCGTGGTTGTGTTGACGGCTCCTGTGGGCAGCCCTGGGGCGATAAACTTTTTCGAGCGTGCAGTGCAGTTCAACAAGGATTACTGCCAGCGAAGGCAGCAATTTGCTAAAGATGTTTATAAGTTTGCGCAGGCTTTAAACGAGGCTACTCCTTATCTTGCTGTTGCTCAAGGGTATCAGGCGTCAGCTGAAAATTCTCAGCACTTGAAAGACTTTAACGGCACGGGCTATATGGCGCTTGCGATACCTTTTCCCGTAAGGGGTGAAGTCACGTTAACGGGCTTTTCGGAAAGCGAGGACCAGCTGCTAGAAAAAGTGACTACAACGGGAGAAGAGAACCGCAAGTCTTCAGAAAGAATCAAATCGCTTGAAGATGAAATCGAGGCGGCCATTGATGAGTGCTTTCGCCTTGATATCTACAAGCCCGAGGGAACTGCGCGTGCCTATTGGGATCCGCTAAGCGCACCTGATGACTTTGCCAATGGTTGGTCGCAGGTGGCCGGTGCGCAGCCTCCGCAGCAGGCGGGACTTGTGCCCATTACTGATGGTGCGGGAAACCGCGATAGGTTGTATGAGCGCTACAAACAAGACTACGCGCGCATCATGGATAGTCTGGGCGGTGATGTGAAGTCGGTGCTTAATCGGGCAAAGAATTCGCAGGGCGCCAACGTTTCTGATTTAAGCGCGAGCAGTTTGCTTAGCTCAGAGAAGCAGCGTCGTATCTATGTCGTCGAACATGCTCAGGGCGAGAGAAAGGCGTACCATTCGGACGCAAATTGCTTTGGGCTCAGCAATGCTGGTGCGGTGCAGGCGTATCAGTTGAGCTATGTCATGGGTGACGTTGACCATCCGCCCTGTCTGTTGTGCCAGCCAATTCATTGGCAGGCAGTCACTGCTGCTGAAGCAAAGGTGGGGGAGTTTGTCCAAACCTGGAACCGTGAAGCTGCAGCACTGCGCAGATGGTACGCAGCAAAACAAGAATTGTTAGAGCAGCAAGAAACTATTAAGTCGCAAACCAGAGATGCCTTTGATGCTCTAAAAGAAGAAGCTCAAAGTTTTTTGATGGGTGGCAGACTTAGTTATACTCCTGCAGGTGCGAGAGGATTCCTTTGTGTGGTCGTATCAACTGATACACGTGACTTGCCAGATTTCACCATGCCAGCCCTTACGGGGTCTGATGATGTTGTTTTAGGCAGACAAGTTGCGATAGCTGGCGCACGCCTGATGCCTTCAGAAGCAGAGTCGACCATTCCTAGCTTGCTTTCGCAATCATACGACCTCGTCTCAAAAGACGCGGGGGTTAAAGACGGCTACGGTGGCTTGATGGGCAGCCTTGTAACGGGATCTTCTGGCAAAGGGGGCAGTCAAACAGGCAGTGGGAACGTGGCGGCCGATGTTGGCGGCTTTGTTCTGAGAATCTGGGGTAGCTGCTTAGAGCTTTATGTCAGTGGCAATAACGAGCTGGACAAATTAGTTGCAGGGCTTCCTTTTGGCCTCGACAGCATGTTGTCGAGCGCGCTTAACGACTTTACTGATACAGCACAAATAGCTGCTCCTGATTTGCGTAGACCCCAGCCAACTTTAGTAAATACTGCTGATGTTGGAGACATAAGCGCAGGCGGGTATGAGGCTCGGATTGTGCAGGCTATTGCTGGTTCAAAGGATGTACTGGAAAAAGGTGGCGGACTTTCAGTGGCAGGCTTGCGCGAGAACATGTTGGGTATGCTGGGTGAGTTAGAGCAAGACGTAAACAGCCGCATTGAGGAAATGATGAACGTAAAGGTGCTAGGAGTAAACATTCCGCTGCCCTTTGGAAAGACTATTCAAGATATGGCAGCACGCACCTTTGTGACTGTTCGTAGCAAAGAAGATGAATTCTTTGCGGCACTAGGATATTAGCGTGGTTATGATGATGACAACATCGGTGATAGCAGCGATAAGAATAGCGACGACGGCAGCGATGAGAAAGCTTATGCACTCCTTGAGCAGTGATAAAGGCCAGATGACGGCAGAACTTGTTATCGTAATCCCTGCAATACTGCTTGCTTTAGTGGTCATTGTTAATTTGGGCATGTTTAGTGCTGAAACTGCTCGCTTTGATCGCATTGTTGGTGAGGTGTCTCGCTCGCTAGTGACTTCGCCAGAAGACCCTGCAGTTGCGGCAAGTTACGTGCTGCAAGAAGCAATGGGATATTCAGGAGGAAGAAAAGGACCATTTACCGTAAAGGTCAATGTTGAGAAAGATAGCGATTTTTTACTGAAGAAGCGAACACTGAACTTTTCTCTTGAATATGAATTGTTTGCAACAGGAATACTGGCAAACACAAAAGCAGTTAACCTGCGCAGTTTGTCGCGCAATAAAACTTTCGTTATTTATTGGAATACAGGATTGTAGATATATGAAAGTACAAGCAGTCACAACTTACTATGCTCGCATGAAGGGTCTTTTGGGCACTTCACAAGACCAGCTGGACTACGATGCAATGCACTTAGTTCCCTGCAAGGGAGTACATACCTTCGGCATGAGCTACGCGCTCGACCTTGCTTTTCTCGATGGCGAGCGAAAAGTCATCGCTACAAGCATGAATGTAGCCCCTAACAGACTGTGTAGCAGCCCGAAAGGAACACGAAGTGTGTTAGAGCGCCCTGCAAGTGAAAGTTTTTGGCTACGGCCAGGCGACTATATTTTTGACTATATTGAGAGCACGCATGACCCATGCGATACACACTAAAAACCGATGAAGGAGTTACAAAAATGAACATGATGAAGACATGCCCTATTTGTAGGTCAAAAGCAGTAAAAAGAGCTACAACTTGCTACGATTGCTACTATAGTTTTTCTGAACAGTCAGTGCGCAATGTTGACCCAAAAATGCTTTCAAAATCTAATAAGCCCTGCATAAAGGACTAGGTTTTGCATAAAGATTGCAAAAATGTTTCTAAGGTGTATGACCTGCATGTTTTACAAGTTTCTGCTATAATGACTTGTTAAGGCAACTCAAGTTACTATGCTAGACTCAAGGAATTACTAACAACATGGAAACAATTCAACCGGTTCAGGCGGTTACACGCATTAAAGGCACTCTGGAGGAAATGAAGGGCGACTTTGTCTGCATTAAGGCAAATTTGGGGCGTTCAAAAATTCTTGAAAGACATGGTCGTATCGTACAAGCTCATCCCTCACTGTTTGTTCTTGAGGTTCATGAAAAGCGCAACCGCAAGACACGTGCATCATATCAATACGTAGATGTTTTGACAGGTTCTGTCGAAGTACTTCATCACGAAACAAAAGAAACACTGTTTCCCTGGGTAGAGTTCTTGACGTAGGTTTTTTGCTTGAGGATTGTCTCACCAGCAAAAATTAACTTGTCTCTGTCAGTTGGGCAACTTCAGGCAGATGGCTATCATTGTGTCGATTCTTTTTTTCATCTAATTTCTTTGCATGACATATTGACGGTAGAGTCAGCTGATAATTTCAGCCTAAGTTCGACAGTCGATTTAAGCATTCCTGATGAAGATAATCTTGTGGTCAAGGCTGCTAAGGCAATGTCATGTATACATGGTAAAGAGCTTCCCGCAATTCGCATTCATCTTGAGAAAAACATTCCTCATGGTGCAGGATTAGGGGGCGGATCTTCAAATGCTGCAGCTACCATTTTTGCCCTGTCAAAGCTGTGGGATATCCCCACAGATGACCCAAAAAACCTCGAAGTGGCTGCAGGTCTGGGCTCAGATGTACCACTTTTCTTAGCTCCGACAACGGCAAGCGTTATGACAGGCAGGGGCGAAATCTTAAAAGAATCACGCAAGCCGCTAACCGACAGCAGCGACACGCCACTGCCGATTTTGGTGCTGAAGCCTCAAAATGCTTATAGCTCTACCGGGGCAGTCTATAAGGCGTTCGACAAAGACCCTCAACCCACACATGACATCGATACCTGGGAAAACAACCTAGAACGTGCAGCAGTGGAGGTTTCTCCTCCAACGGGTGAAGCACTCAATTGGCTGCGAGAGCAAGGTGAGGTTAAACTTGCCCAAGTAGCAGGGTCTGGCAGTGCTTGCTGGGCGCACTGTCACTGTGCAAAAGACTTGAGCTTTCTTGCTGATAAGGCGCGCGCGCAAGGATATTGGGTGGCAGAGGCGTCAACAGTGGGTAAAGGCATTTACCTTATACGTGACGCATGATAAACACCTGCCCGTCAGCACCTGAACACCTTTATAATGGAACAGATGAAAAATAATACACATAATGAAGCGACTGCAACAGGCATTGATGACCTGGTTGTAGATGCACTTGTTCTTGCAGGTGGCGACGGCAGCGTTATCGACCCGCAGGTTTCGGCAAAGGGTATGGTGCATATTGCAGGAAAGCCCATGGTTCAGTGGGTTTTGGAATCGCTGCGCCAATCAAGGTATATACGAAAAATTGCAGTGATACTTCCCCCAAACCAAGACACTGCTGCGTGGGAACATCTTGCAGATAAGATTGTCTTTAGCGATGGTCAAATTTCTGACAATGTTATCGAGGGAAAGAACGCCCTTGATTCAGATAGTCTGATAATCAGCGTTACCTCTGACATTCCTTCTGTGACTCCTGAAGCGATTGATAATTTCATCGAGCTGACGGTAAAGAGCGGAGCAGACATTAGCTATCCCATGGTTAGAGAAGCTGCGATGAATGCAGCATATCCGGGGACTGAACGTACTTTCTTCAAGTTGCGCGAAGGACGTGTTACGGGTGGTAACGCAATGATTTTGCACTCAAAACATTTTGACTATTTGCGCCAGCTGGGGCAAGAAATATTTGAGGCACGTAAAAATCCTATTCGAATGGCGAATATGGTGGGTACGCGTTTTGCTTTCAAACTTGCCACAGGCAGACTTTCAAAGAACGACCTTGAAGAGCGCATTGGTAAAATAATCGACTTGCAATGTGCTGCTGTCATCTTTGATGACGCAAGTATTGGTGCTGACGTTGATAAGCCAAAAGATATTGAAGCAATCGTCACAAAGCTCATCGAGATGGGCAAAGTTGATGCCAGCTATGCTGACAGCGTCCGCAGCTTGCAGCAAAACGACGGAAAAACGTAGGCAGACGCAATGGTTGTTGGATTAGGCGTAGACATAGTCGAAATCGAGCGCATGCGCAAAGCAATCGAGCGCAGGCCACGCCTGAAGCAACGCCTCTTCTCTGAAGAAGAACAGTGGTACTGCGAACACAAAGCAAAACCAGAGACTCACTATGCCCTGCGCTTCGCCGCAAAAGAAGCTGTCCTAAAAGCACTGGGAACAGGCTTTTCCGGCATGAACTTCCTTGATGTAGAGGTGGCCCGCGATGAGCGAGGTCGCCCTTATCCAAAGCTCTATGGGGCTGCGAAAGAATACGCAGACCAGATGGGCATTATGGAAATGCATCTGTCGCTTTCTTACACAAAAACAACAGCGGTCGCTAGCGCAGTTGCCCTGACACAAGATGCGCGCCCAAAGCCAAAGGATAAGCCCAGCACGCGCGAAGAGCTGGCACGCGAATTCAAAGAGCTGCGTGCGATGCTCAACAACCTTGATGAAACTGACATAGATGCAGATGCGCCCGAAAACACAGATAACGACGTGGTAGAAGAAGGCGCAGAGGACGCCAGCGAAGCCACTGTCGCTGAGCCCATTGGCGAAGAAGTTGCCGTTGAAGTTGTAGCTGAAGCTACAGTTGAAGCTCAAACAGGGGAGGAGTATGTCCATGACAAAGCATAGACAAGCCTGGTTAGATATTGACCTAGAGGCTATTCGCGACAATGTTACTGCGATTCGCGAGTTCCTAACCCAGACTTCAAATAAAGGTCAGGCTCGCACAGCAACAGCTATTCGCAACCTAAAGACTCCTGCCCTGATGGCGGTGGTTAAAGCAAACGCCTATGGTCACGGGATAGTTCCTGTAGGACGCAGCGCTGTGTCAGCTGGCGCAAATTGGCTGGGTGTTGCAACGGTTGAAGAAGCGCTCACTTTGCGCGAAGCAGGCATTAGCGTGCCCATCCTCTTGTTGTCAGAGCCCCCCGAAGAAGCACTGGCAGAGCTTCTTGCAGCAGACATTACCTGCACTGTTGCAAGTGTTGAATTCTTACAAACACTGGCAGGCTTTGCCATGTTAGAACATCGCGAAATTACTTACCACTTAAAAGTGGACACGGGCATGCGCCGCATTGGCGTGTCTGTTGAAAACGCAGTTAGCTTAGCACGCGCTGCAGCAGAGGAAATGCCGCTGCTCAAAATGGGCGGTATTTTTACTCATTTCGCCAATGCTGACGTAGCAAAAGACTGGGAAACAAGCCAGCAGCTGGAATTGTTCCAAGGCGTCGTTCGTAGGCTTGATGACATTAGATTGCGCCCGCCCTTGGTTCATGCCTGCAATAGCGCAGCGACCCTGCTTATGCCGCAAGCTCATTTTGACATGGTGCGTATCGGCATTTGCCTCTACGGATATCATCCGTCGAAAGACACGCAAGATATCGTCGACCTAACACCTGCGATGACAGTCCGTGCGCAAGCAAGCATGGTCAAGCCAATTGCTATGGGTGAAGGCGTTGGTTACGGTCTGACTTGGCGCGCTCACAAGCCTGCAAAGATTGTGACCTTGCCGCTGGGATATGCTGACGGTATTCCGCGTCTGTGCTCGAATAAGATGGACGTACTCATCGATAAAACGGGTAAAAGAATTGAACAAGTCGGGCGAGTCTGCATGGACATGTTGATGGTGGCAGCCAACACGACTGATGAGGTTAAAGAAGGGGACGAGTTTGTCCTGATGGGTGCAGCTTCTGCCAAAAGTGATGCCGCAAGTGTTCGCAAGCTTGCCAAAGAAGAGCAAAGTCTGCGCTTTGGTAGGCCAGATAACTTCATCGGTGCCGACGAGCTTGCAGAACACGCCGAGACTATCAGCTATGAATTGTTGTGTGGCATGAATCAGCGCTTGGAAAAAGTTTATCGCAATGCCTGATTTAGCACGTATCAAAGAAAGAGCTCTTGCGTGCAAGAAATGCTCTTTGTCAGAGACAAGGACGCAGGTTGTATGGGGCAGTGGCCCTTTGGATGCGGCTGTAGTTTTTGTGGGGGAGGCTCCTGGCAAGAACGAAGATTTAGGCGGCGAGCCCTTTGTTGGTGCAGCAGGCAAAATTTTGGACGAATTCTTGAGCGCTGCGGACTTAAGTCGCGATGATGTGTATATTGCAAACACGGTGAAGTGCAGACCGCCAAATAATCGCAACCCCTTACCTGAAGAGCTTAGTGCATGCAGTAGCTATCTAGTAGCTCAATTGGTTTTTATAAGGCCTGTCATTGTTGTTGCCTTGGGCAGATTTGCTGTACATGCTTTGCTTGCTTCGACTCCGCTTGCAACTACCACTATGAAAGATGTACATGGCAAGCTAATTAACATGGGACAGTTTAAGATGCTGCCGGTATACCACCCTGCAGCAACTATATATAATCCTAGAATGAGAGAGCCGTTTTTCGAGGCGGCCGCGATACTAAAGCAGGCTTTGGACAGAACATAACGGAACATAACGGAACGTGATGGAACGTGATGGAATGTACTGGAAAGTAACGGAAAGAAATAGAACGCAGCGGAACATAGCAGAACGTAATGGAAAGAAATAGAGCGTAACGGAATCTAATGTAACGTAATGGAACGTAAACTAACATTGCAGAATGTAGAGGAAACGAATGCACTGGGGCGCATCCTAGGGCAGTATGTTCAGCCTGGCACAATTATTGTTCTGTCAGGTGATTTGGGTGCTGGCAAAACACAGCTTGCTGGTGCTATTGCGTGCGGACTAGGTATAGAAGAATCTGTCACCAGTCCGACCTTTGCGATTTTGAAAAACTATCCATCGGGCAGGATTCCGCTAAACCACATGGACCTATACCGTCTTGATTCGCCTGAACAATTAGCAGATATTGGCTATTTGGACTTGCTTGCCGCAGATGAACCCAGCGCGATTCTTATCGAGTGGGGAGAGATGTTTGATGAGGTTGCTAGTCGCGCAGACCTTATAATGACCATCAATATGGCTGATTCTGGAACTGATGTCACTGCGCGCCAGATTACTTTGAAGGCACAAACTGATAAGGGAAAGAGCCTCATAGCTCATGTCTGAATTATCCAAATCATCTGAAGCGACCAAATATCTGCTTGCTTTTGACACGTCTAGCAATGACATTGTGCTCAATCTTGCGCACGTTTCAGACGATGGCAGCAGCTTGCAAAGCGTTTCAGCAGAAACTTTTTCAGCACCACGCGCTGCTAATACCCAGTTATTGCCCCACATTGATGCAGTGCTTGCACAAGCAGGCGTTAGCAAAGATGACCTTGCAGCAGTTGCAGTGGGCATAACCTTAGGTTCTTACACAGGCGTGCGCATTGGTATTGCAACCGCAAAGGGAATCACCCATGCTTTGGGCATTCCGCTATTTGGTCTGCCGATTGACGAAGAAAAGCTCAGCCCTGATTATCTACTGGACTGTTTTATGCAAAACTACGCCACTCAAACGGGTGACCCCAGTGATGTTTTGCCACTCTATACGATGATGTCTTATGCAGAAGAAGCAGAAAAGAAGCAGCATCCAGCCCGCTACGATGCTCCTTTAAATGGCGCGCCTGCGCAATCACACAGCAAGAAAAGTGGCGGCACAATCCACTCTTTCATAGAAGAGTACAAGGCTAAAACATCTGACACGCAGGACTATTGCTCTGCGAAGAAAGACACAACTTCTTCGCTGTTGCTAGGCATTGAAACGTCTTGTGATGAGACAGCAGCTGCAGTGATGGAAGGCACTCAACTTCTTAGTAATGTTGTAGCGTCGCAGGCAGTATTTCACGCACGTTTTGGCGGAGTAGTTCCAGAAATCGCAAGTCGCAAGCACAGTGAAGCCATAGTCGCGACCGTAGACCAGGCCATGATGGACGCACACGTACCTCTTAGCGCGTTGACAGGTATTGCCGTAACTGACAGACCAGGTCTTATTGGTGCGCTTGTTGTCGGACAAGCATATGCAAAAGGTCTTGCATGGGCATTGCAGATTCCGCTGTACGGCATTAATCATCTCGAAGGCCATCTGTATGCTTGTGCTATTGATGACGGCATACAGAGTGGATTAGATGACCTACCCAGCCCGCACCTGGCTCTTATTGTGTCAGGTGGTCATACGACCTTGGCGTATTCACCCAATCCTCACGAATATGAAACTTTGGGTGAAACTCTTGATGATGCTGCAGGTGAAGCCTTTGACAAGGTCGCCAAAGTATTGGGATTGGGTTATCCAGGCGGTCCTATCTTGTCGAAGCTTGCTGACCAGGGCGACCCGTATGCAATCGATTTCCCGCGCGCGATGATACACAGCAAAGATTATGCGTTTTCACTGTCAGGACTTAAAACGGCAGTTATTACCTACATCAGAGAAGCTGAGCAAAAGGGTGACGCGCTGAATATTCCCGACGTTGCAGCTTCTTTCCAGCAAGCAGTTGTTGATGTCCAGGTGGCAAAAGCAGTGCGCGCTGCACGCGAAAAGCAGGTTGGACATTTCATTATGGCAGGCGGTGTCGCTGCCAATAAGGTATTGCGTGAAGCATTGGTAGAAGCACTAGCTGCAGAGGGAGTACAAGTCCATATCCCGCCGTTCAAGTATTGCGGCGACAACGCTGCGATGATTGTGCGCACGGCTGCTGCGCGCTTGCAATCCTCGCAACAGGGACAGCAACCACTGCAACCCTTGCCTTTAGACGCTGACTGCTCATCGTCTGCCTCTTTGTGATAAATGTTTATGTACGTACCTGAAGCTTGCGAATCACGCTGGCAGAAATAATTGTTACATAGAGTAAATAATATGCTACTTTATGGTACTATTTGCAAATCGTTCAAATATTTGCACTCTTCAAGCGGCCGCCAGCAGTAGCGAAATGCACGAGGCGAAAGGCAGTAATGCCCATGAAGAAGCTGACTAAGAAATTTCACATTACCGAAACAACCACTCATTTATCCATGGAATTATTCCGCGACCAACCTTAGGAGAAAATAGGTGAGTATATGTCTAGAATTTTGCTTGTGCGGTGTTTAGTAATAGTGATTGCAATTGTGTGTAGTGCAACTGCTGTGTATTTTCACATATCGCATGGGTCAGACCTTAGTCATCCAGCCAGTGCTAGTGACAGGTTAGACCTTTTCTTGCTTGATGAAGATTACATCATAGTGGGAGACCCTCTTTTCAGATACGATGCACCACTTGAAAATTATATTCCAATATTTAATCTTAGAAGAAATGACGATGCATCCATTTACGACTGGATAGATGAAAGTGCTACAGCGCAATACTATCTTCCTCTGTATGGTGAGGATGGAGTTCGACAGAAAATATTTTTCCTCATGCGTACCTCAGAGGACGTTTTTGAAGCCAGCAGAGCTGATGTTTTCTTTGAAGGATATTTGGAGGCAAAAACATTTCTTGAAGAAGAATGTGCGGCAAGAGGGGTAAGCATTAATAGCTTTCGATTAATTCAAGTATCTGATGAGGGCAAAGAAGTGATTATTGCGAATACTGACGGAGGTCTTTTTGGAGTACTGTACAATCGTCCAATGAGTGGTGGATATGAAAGTTTACCCCCAGAGGGACTTTATGATTATCTCGATAGATTTTTGAACGAAGATGAGTTGCGTGATTTGTTTTTGCTTGCTTCGAGATAGGCAATCAATGCGCTTCATAGAAAGTAGTTGCAATATTTTCCATTGAGGGATTTTTTAAACGAAGGGCAGTAGAAAGATGGCATGTAAAATATGAACAAAAAAAGAGCTGCGATCTTCTTGGGAGTCGGTGTGCTTGTAGCAATTATGCTCATCCCACTTGTTTTCTGTAGAGAAATTGGTGCTCCCAGAGATATTGAAAATGTTAATCACATCACCACCAAGGATGATTTGTCTAGACTGCTCGGAAATGTAGACTTTACAAGTCTTGAAATAGTTGACATAAGGGTAATAGAGGGTACAGTTTATGTTTTTTGCGAAGGCCCCGATGATGCAATCCAATTTTATATTGAGGATGGTTTCCACTCGCCCTATTTCGCAGAAAATGTGTTAGGAAGAGTATATTTAGGCGAAGATGATGTTTTGGCCTTTGCAACTGCAGAAGGACTCTATAGGGATAGACAGCGCGATAGTATTCGACAGATTTTTTGGCTTCAATTAGACAGAAATTATAGCAGTACAGGAAATATTCTACTGGTGACAGATTTGCCGCACTGGCGCGTACGGGTAGACACCCGTGCAATTATGAACGAGAGATAGTAAACAAGAATGAGACTGCGGCAGAGACATTCGTTGCCTATGCTGTAATCACTATTGAGTAAAATAGAACTATGCCTAGGGAGCCTTATAGTAAAGCTGAAGGAAGTCTTGTTTTCTTTGCCAATGGCAAAGAAGCGCAGCATTTGCGCGACGCCTGTGAGGACATGGACGCGCTCATCCAAGAAATTGAAATGGTGAGCCTGGACATTGATGGCGACGGTTTCAAGGCAGTGGCTCGTGCGATTATCGACCAGCAAATATCCATTCATGCAGCGCGCAGCATTTGGTTGCGCTTTGAAGAATTCTGCACTATTCAGTCTGGCGGAGTGAATCCAGCAACGATACTTGCTGCAGACATCGAAGATTTGCGCAGCTGCGGACTATCGCGTACAAAAGCTGCAGCATTGCAGGATTTGGCACAGCACGTGGTTGATGGGCGTATTGATTTTGCTGCACTTGAAAACTTGTCAGATGAAGAGGTTATTGCAGCGCTAACTCAGGTGCGTGGTGTGGGCAGATGGACGGCTCAGATGTATCTGATGTTTTCTTTGGGCAGACCAGATGTTTTTGCCATTGCTGACGGGGGACTGCGCCGCGCTGTTGAAAAGCTAAAGGGGCTTGAGCCAGGCGCACCACCAGAACTAATAGAAGCAATTGCCGAGGATTGGGCTCCGTATCGAACAGCAGCAGCATTGTACTTGTGGAAGTCGCTGTACTAGCTATTTCTCAATTTGAGTATACATGCTGCAAAAGTAGCAATATTTTGCTACAATTGCAGCATGAAAGCACTTGAAGCTATAAAAATACTTGCAGAAATCACTGCATATCAATGGGGCATGTTTACATCGGCGCAAGCCGAGAGGGTTGGAGTTCCACGTTATACGTTGACGCGCCTAGAACATCATGGACAGATTGAAAGATTGCTTCATGGAGTTTACAAAATTGCTGCTGTTCCTAGTGATGAATACGAAGAGCTAAGGGCAATTTGGTTGAAATTTCTTCCAGCTTTATATGCATATGAACGAATAGAGCAACTTGCAACAGACTTCATAGTGGCTGGACAAACGGCAGCGATTTTGCACGAGATGGCAGATTATCGAATGGATAGATTTGAATTTATCCATGATGGACGCAAGCAAACTCGACAATTGCAAATAAAGGTCAGAAGGCGAAGTTTTAGTCCTTCTGATGTAATCGTTATAGCAGGACTGCCTGTAACAAGTCGGACAGTGACGTACCATGACTTGCTTAATGCACATGAAGATATGTCATCAGTATTCTACGAAGCATAAGGATAAATGACATGAGTGAATACACAACACCTTTGGGCGTTGAGCAAGCCATTAAGGCAGCTGCTATAAAGCAGCAGAAACTTGGCTTAACCAATAGCATTTCAGATGCTATTCAGCGCGAATATAGGAATAGATTTTTGGCAAGGGTATTTTCTACAGAGGCTGGTGCACATTGGGTGCTTAAAGGAGGCACGGGAATGTTGGCTCGCATTCACGATGCCCGCATGACAGTTGATATAGATTTGATTTCTGCGGTTGCTAATCTTGAGAATGCTCTCGACGAATTGAAAAAGCTTGCACGAATTAATTTGGGGGACTTCTTTCGTTTTGACTACTTAAATCATTCTCAAATCGGAGCCGGAGTAAACCAGCCAAAAATTGATGGATATCGGGTAAGTTTTACTGTTTATATTGGGAATGCTGATAAGGGGACAATTAGAATCGATATGATGATTGGCAGTTTGATTACCGATGAAATTGAGATTGTCAATCCGAAGGATAGATTAGACATGCCAAAATTGCAATCATTCCCATATCGACTATATCCTTTAGTTGACCAGGTTGCCGATAAGGTTAGCGCAGTAACAGAAAAGTATGAATCGCGACCTTCAACACGAGTGAAGGACTTGGTTGACTTGGTTGAAATTGCAACTCACTTTGACTTAAGTGGAAGTGCCTTGTGCTTTGCTTTACGTTCAGAATTTTCACATCGTGAGCGAAAAGTTCCTCCAGAGTTGCTTATTCCTAGTGAGTGGAAAGCTGGCTATCAAAAGCTAGCAAGTAGCACGCCAGCTGTAAGCAACTATGAGAATTTTGATGATGCAAGTGCACTAGTGAAATGCCTTATTAATCCCGTCCTTGCTGACAGTGCTGATGGAAGGACTTGGGATTCCAATTTGCTTGCTTGGCGCTGATGTGCCTAAAGTTATACTAGCTAATAATTGCAAAAGCCTAAGTGACCCGCGCATTTGTGGCATAGAAACAACAGAAGGAGTAAAGAACATGGACGTGCTCACCAAATTGAGAAGTGTCGAAGCGCAGTTCGCTGCCATTTTAAGGGCAACTAATACGACCATGCCAAAAACGGCAATTGTGCTGGGCAGTGGCTTGGGGGATGTGGCTGACGCTATCGATAATCCGCTGATTGTGTCCTATGATGAGTTCGCTGATTTTCCGGTGTCGACGGCACCTGGCCACAAGGGGCGTTTTGTTATTGGGAATCTGGGGGATACGCCTGTTGTTATCATGCAGGGGCGCGTTCACTATTATGAGGGTTACCCCATGACTGATGTGGTGTTGCCTGTTCGCGTGTTGGCATGTTTGGGAGTAAAGAATTTTGTGCTGACAAATGCGGTAGGTGGCTTGGCGGATGGCATGAAAGAGGGCGACCTGATGCTGATTACTGACCATATTTCGACCTTTGTTCCTTCACCGCTGATTGGCCCTAATATTGATGAGCTGGGTATACGCTTTACTGACATGACACATGTTTACGATATTGAGCTGCAAGACGTGTTTCGCAGCGCAGCAACAAAGCTAAACACTAACTTGCTTGAAGGTGTGTACGCACAATTTACGGGCCCTCAGTTTGAAACACCAACAGAAATTAAGCTGTTCAAAAAGCTAGGGATTGACGTTGTGGGCATGAGCACCGTTGTTGAAGCTATCGCGCTGCGCCACATGAACATTCGCGTCAGTGGTGTGAGCTGCATAACGAATCTTGCTGCAGGCATTAGTGAAGAGTTGTTGTGTGGCAGTGACGTGGTAGATGTTGGTACAGAAGTCGGTCCTGTAATGACGGCACTACTGGCAGAGGCAGTTGCTAACTTCTAGGAAGTATTTACGCGTCCATGATAATAGGGGATGCCGTGCTCAAACATTCTCGGCGCAAGCAGATACACCATATTCAAGGATTTGCTGCGCCTGCGAAACTGCGCGCGGTCACCCCTATTAGTCTAGGACGCTAATGCGGCCTATACAAACAAACTGGGAAAGCGGAATTATGAGAGCAATAGTCTACAACGGGCAAAACGCCCACTATACGACAAACCATGCCGTGCCGACACTTGCAACAGGTGAGGCACTTATCAAGGTCACGACTGCAGCGCTTTGCAACACTGACCGCGAAATCTTAGCAGGCTATTCCCCTGGCTTCAACAACATTATGGGACACGAATTTGTCGGCATAGTCGAAGCGGTAGCAGATGATGGCAGCACAGATGCAGAACTTATTGGCAAGCGCGTTGTGGGTGAAATCAACCTAAGCTGTTTCAGCCCAGATTGCCCGTACTGCAGTACGTCGCGCAGCTCGCAGTGCCCAAAGCGACTCGTGGCAGGAATACACGGCCGTGACGGCTGCTTTGCCGACTACATTGCGCTACCCACACGCTTACTGCACCTTGTTCCTGATGACATGCTCGACCATGTCGCCATCTTTACCGAGCCGCTTGCTGCAGCGCTGCGCATCACAGAGGCCTCGCACGTCTCACCCAATCAGCCAGTTGCGTTGGTGGGCGATGGTCGCCTCGCGTACATGATTGGTCAAACTCTCGCGCTGACGGGTGCTCCACTGACCGTCTTTGGCCTGTGCAAAGATAAACTCGCACTATTCGAGCCCTTTGCAAACACCACCTTGCTTTTTGAGACAACAAATCTGGAGGAGTCTGACCAGCACGCCTATGAAGTTGTCGTGGATGCAACAGGACACCCGTCGGGACTTGCAACGGCACTTGCCTTGACCAGGTCAGGCGGCCTACTGGTGATGAAATCAACTTATGCTTCTAGCGTTGAAATCAATATGAGCGAAGTAGTGGTGCGTGAGATTACTATCCGAGGCAGTCGCTGCGGACCTTTTGCGCCAGCACTGCGCTATCTGGACCGCGACTTAATAACGCTGCCGCCTGTGGAAGTTTTTCAGCCAGAAGACTTTGAAACAGCTTTCCAATCACAAGCCTTCAAGACCGTTCTCGACTTTAGTTAGTCATAGATAAGCAGCTTAATAGTGTGTATAGAGTTTGTAGATGACGTCACTATTGACGTCATCTTGCTTGACTTCGATTTTGACTTCATGTAAGATGATATCAATATTGACGTCAAATGAAGGAAATATATGCGAATCAAGACTGACATTACGAACCCTTTTGAACTGGGGATGCTTGTTCAACAAGCTCGAATGGCAAAAGGCCTTTCTCAGCGCGAACTTGCCAATCAGTTAGGCATTGGACAAAAGTGGCTCTGGGAAATGGAGCAAGGGAAGCCAGGTCTTTTCACAAAGCGCCTTTTTGAATTGCTAGAAGCAACCGATGTCACGCTTATGGCGGAATTCGACATAGACCCAGAAGAGCAGGTAGAGTCATGACACGGCTTTGCGTGTATTTATATGATGTTCGTTTGGGCTGGTTAGAACAAGATAAAGACCCTCGCTTCTTTGACTTTAAGGTAGACCCATTTGTTTTTGACCATTTTCGAAATGCAAGCACTGTGATGAGCATAGCCGTTCCACTGGTTTCCAGAATGAACCGAAAACATGTTAAAAGGCGTATGAATTTCTTTTCAGAATTGCTGCCAGAAGGCAGAACACTTAGCTTTCTTGCACAAAATGCACGCTTAGATGAAACAGATACTTTTGGCTTGCTGTCACGGTATGGTTTAGATGTTGCAGGAGCATTGAAAATTTTTCCAGAAGCTGATGAGCATTATATAGTCAATGATGAGGAAGCAGTCGCCGACGCTTATGATAAAAGCCCTTATTATTCAGTAGTTGATGATGCTCAGGTGCGAAATTTGCTTGAAGACATGGCACGAACTCCGTTAGGGAATGCACACATCACTGGCAAAATTTCACTTGCTGGCATGCAGACCAAAATTGTACTTGCAAGGACAAAAGAAGAGCAGTGGGCGCAGACTCATAATGGTTATCCGTCTACGCACATCATAAAGCCAAAGTCAGAGCAGCACCCCAGTATGATTTTTGACGAGTCGTGGGGGCTAGAACTTGCAAGGCGCATTGGCCTCATTGAATACAGCAGCGAACTTGACGAGTTTGATGGACTGCCTGCGCTCGTTATTGAACGCTATGATCGCAACGCTGACTTGCCTGGAGGAAGAATACATCAGGAGGACTTCAATCAGGTTCTGGGTATAAGAGGTTCTTATAAATATCAAGAAATAGGCGGCAGAGTATCTCTGAAGTTGGTTGCACAAAAACTTGCAGACTTTACAGATTCTACAGAAGTTCATCTTTTTGCAGAGCAACTTATTTTTGCTTTGGCGATTGGAAATTTAGACTTGCATGCAAAAAATATTAGTGTGCTTCACTATTTTGACGAGACTAGCAAGCTTTCTCCTGCTTATGATCTGGTTCCCATGCAGCATTATGAAAATATTGATCGAATGGCAATGAGTGTTGGCGGAGAATACCTTCACGCAAACTTGAAAATGAAGCATATAGCAGATGAGCTGCTGTCGTGGAAGCACTATGATGCAGCATCAAGGGATTCTATAGAAGAGTTCATAGCAGAGAGACTTGCAAAAATCTTAAAGCATGCAGAGGAAGTAGAAATTCCAGAGCAGGCGTATCCTAAACTTTTTGAAAATCTTCAAGAAAATTGCAAACGATTAATTAGCTAAAATTTAATTTTAAAGACTTGCTTGACAGCGTTATTTTCCTTCGGTTACTATTGACTCAGAAAGTAATAATGATTATCATTATTAACAATATGAGAAAGGGAAGTAACATGTCATTAATCGGAAAAACAGTAGGCGAGTTTCAAGCATTAGCGTATCAAGACGATGACTTTATTGAAGTCACCAACGAAAGTATCAAGGGGCAATGGTCTGTCTTTTTCTTTTATCCAGCAGACTTTACCTTCATTTGCCCAACAGAATTAGGAGACCTCGCAGACAACTATGCAGAGTTCCAAAAGATTGGTTGCGAAATCTACTCTGTTTCTACAGATACGCACTTTACCCATAAGGCATGGCATGATGCTTCAGATACCATCAAAAAGATTAAATATCCAATGTTGGCTGACCCAACCCATGTAATTTCAAAGGACTTCGGTGTGCTCATTCCAGAAGAGGGCCTAACCCTTAGAGGAACGTTTATCGTAAATCCTGAAGGAAAGATTGTTTCTTATGAAGTTAACGATAACAACATTGGTAGAGACAGTGCCGAGCTACTAAGAAAGGTTCAGGCGGCTCAGTTTGTAGCAGAACATGGCGATCAAGTTTGCCCTGCAAAATGGCAGCCAGGTGAGGAAACTCTCACACCAAGCCTTGACTTGGTAGGCAAGCTATAGAGCGCAGAACACGGAGACCCTCCATGAGTCATACAATACCCCCCATTTTGTATGACCTCGTAATAGTTGGTGCTGGGCCTGCTGGGCTCAGCACTGCCCTCTATGCAGGTCGTGCAAAACTTAAAACTCTCGTTATCGAAAAATCTGATATTGGCGGACAAATCAAGATTACTTCTGAAGTCCGCAATTATCCTGGCGTATTTTCTACCAGCGGAAAAGACTTGGCTGCTGAAATGAAAAAGCAAGCGCTGGGCTTTGGCGTTGAATTTATAACCGACGATGTAGTAGATGTTGATTTCTCTGGTGACATTAAAGAGCTCACTACAACAGTAGGCGAGACCTATAAAGCATTGGGCGTTGTTATTGCTACAGGTGCGCGCCCGCGCAAGCTAGGCTTTGAAGGCGAAGCAGAATTTGCAGGCCGCGGAATCGGTTACTGTGCCACTTGCGACGGCGAGTTTTTCTCTGGAAAAGAAGTCTTTGTTATTGGCGCTGGATTTGCTGCAGCTGAAGAGGCAATCTTTCTTACACGCTTTGCAAGAAAGGTCACCGTTATTGCGCGCGAACCAGAATTTACCTGCTCGAAAACGATTGCTGATCGCGTCCTTGCCCACGAAAAGATTGACGTCAGGTTTAACACAGAAATCGTTTACGTCAGAGGTGAAAAAACACTTACTGAAGCAAAATTCATTGACAATCAAACACAGGAAACCTGGATTCATAAAGCAGCAGAACATGATAGTTTTGGCGTGTTTGTCTTTGTGGGCTACGAGCCAATCAGTGAAGTATTCCAAGACCACGTTCAGATGGACCAGTTCGGCTATATTCCTACAAGCGACGACATGGAGACCAGCCAGCCAGGCACTTGGGCTGCTGGCGATATTCGCCCGAAGCGACTGCGCCAATTGGTTACCGCTGCTGCCGACGGAGCTATTGCAGCTACCAGCGCAGAACGCTACCTTGATGAAAAGAAAAATGAGCTGGGTATAGAAGTCGATTACGCTAAGGCTGACCACAGCGATCATGCAAACGAAGACTTCTTTACCGAAGAAACTCGAGCACAAATTAAGTACGTAATGGACCGTTGCCAAAGCAAGGTAAAAGTTCATGCTGTGCTGGCAGACGGCAATGCTCTGTCAGATAAGGCTCAACAATTTCTCACTCAATTTGCTGACATTACAGACCAAGTAGAAGTGAGAATTTTCAAACAGGGAGAAAATCCAGAATTGGAAGCTCAACTTAGCAATGCTCAGCACCCAGCACTGTACCCAGTGATTACAATCCTTGCAGCAGATGGACACTACTTAGGAACCAATTTTAACGGCATACCTGGTGGACATGAACTGGAATCGTTTATCTTGGCGATTTACAATGCAGCAGGACCAGGCCAGGCTATTGAGGATGATTTGCTTAAGCGCATACAGCAACTACCAGCACTTGATTTAAAGGTGGGCATTTCACTGTCGTGTACTTTGTGTCCAGATGTGGTGCAGGCATGTCATCGCTTGAGCATTTTGAACCCTGCTATTACTGCGACGATGCTTGATTTATCGTATTTCTCGGAATTTCGAGACAAACATAGTATTATGAGTGTGCCTGCATTGATAGCAAATGATGAAGACATTTCTTTTGGCAAGAAAAACCTAGATGAAGTGGTGTCATATTTAGAAAAAATTAGTACTGCAAAATAACCAGAGAGAATAGCCAGGTAAGGTAAGCGACAAGGACAAGAGGCAACTATGGGCAGCAGAAAATTTAGTCGAAAAAGAGAAGCGGTTTTGACTTCACTAAAGTCAACCAAAAGTCATCCGACAGCGGAGTGGATTTACCATGAGCTGAAGAGTGACTATCCAGAGATTAGCCTTGCTACGGTATATCGCAATCTGAAAGTGCTTCAGGACAGTGGCGAGATTATTAGCTTGGGGTCAATTGGTGGGCAAGAGCGCTTTGACGGGCAAACAATGCGCCATGACCATTTCATCTGCGAGCCCTGCGGAGCAGTCATAGACGTTCCTGCGCCAACATCTGGCGAATTGCATCTTCAGTATACGCAGCTTGCGCCAGAGATAGGTGCTGTTGTTTCTAGTCACCACGTATCCTACTACGGTGAATGCAAAAAATGTACAGCAGACGCAGCGTCTGCTAAGAAAAAGGGATAGGTAATGAAAAGAATTAGACTTGTTGTATTGACGGTACTTATCGTACTTTTCGCTGTTGCTCTGATGGCTAGCCTTGTGGGCTGTGCAGACGACGACGGTGAAGTGGGCAATATCATTGACCGTACCCTTTGGGATATGCGCGGGTATCCTACTCAGCAAGAAATTCTTGATCACTTACGGGATAAATATGGTCAAGAGTTTACTATCGTGAGTCTCAATTCGGGCGCACGTTTCTTCCAGGGTACTGTTCATCCGACAGATAATCCCGACCTTCTTTTCAACCTAGAATTGCACGATGATGATGGAAACCCTGTGGGCATTGAAGATATGCGCGATGATTTTCAGGCACGCCTAGTCGAGCAATATATTGACGAGCAAGTACGACCCATTATTATCAGTGAGATTGGGCTGGGAAATGTTGAGACCTTTCGTGTAGACGTAGCGATTTTTGATCGCATTGATACAGGGACTTTGCCGGCATATCTTGAATGGACGCTTGATGATGGCCTAGTGGCTTTGGCAGAAAATGACGATATTTCTGTGCAGGTGACTTTCCGCATCACCTTAGAAAATGAAGCTGTTTTGAATGCTTTTGGTTCTAGCGATCTAGGCACCCTTGCGCAGAGCGTTTTGTATGACGGAGAAGTTCCCTTTGACGTAAACCTAATTTTGCGCACAGAAGATTCTAGAGCAGGTGATGTTCGAGAATTTCATTGGCTTGTAGAGGGAGACATCACTGTTGCTGGTGATGGAGTCCTTTGGTAAACACTCCTCTGGTAAACACTAATAGCCAGAACTGACAGCTTCGCTGTCACTTACGATTGCTATTCCAGAAGACGTTCCAATGCGTGTGGCTCCAGCCTCTATCATTGCTAAGGCTGTCTTGCGGTTGCGAACTCCTCCAGATGCTTTGACTCCCATTGGGTCACCGGTGTTTGATGACCCGCGCGCATGTTGGCTCATAAGAGTGACGGCATGAATGCTTGCACCAGTCGCTCCATCTTTTGTAAGCCCAGCAGGCAGCATTCCTGTTGAGGTTTTTACAAAGTCAGCACCGAATTCCCAGCAGGCATTACAGGCGCGAATTATTTCTTTGTCACTCAAGAGTGCCGTCTCTAAAATTACCTTCAAGATTGCGCCTGCACCATGTGCTGCATCAGCTAAGGGCGCAATGTCTTCTTGCAGGCTGTCCACGTTGTTTGCCTGCAGTGCAGCAACATTGATGACGGTGTCTAGTTCTTCTGCGCCATTTGCAAGGGCAAGTTGTGCTTCTGCAAGTTTGATGCTTGCTGCGTGTGCTCCTGTCGGAAAGCCAATCACGGTGCATACTTTTACGTCGCTGTCGCGCAATAAATCAGCAGTAAGCTTTACCCAAATGGGACTTATACACACGGCAGCAAAGTTATGCTGCACTGCCTCATCACACAGTAGGCGAATGTCGCATTCACTTGCGTTAGGCGCCAAATTCGTATGATCAATATAATGTGCCAAGTTCATAAAATACCTCTGTCAATCTAAGTAGTCGCTTCAGGCGTTTCCTGTCAAGGAATCAGGTTATTTGGCAAGGAGTCGCGTAGTAACTACGCAAGCCTTGACAAATGTTCTTATGACACAGAGAGGGGACACCTGAAGCGACTACCTCTTGCTTTTATCATACTGTTCGCCTAAAGCCCTCGGCGCCTTATTACTCTTTCCAAATATCGCAAGCAACAGCAAGGTCACCACAAAAGGAGCCGTCATAGCTAAGTCAATTACGGCAGCACTGGCATCAAAGATAGGTAATAGCTGGAAGGCCGCACTACGTGTTAGACCAAAAATCAGGCAGGCAATAAAGGTGGGTACAATTCTCCAGTTACCAAAAATCAAGGCTGCAATGGCGAGGAATCCAAAGCCCATGAAAATTGCTGGTGAAAAATTGGTCGAGATCGAATAGGCAAAGCTCATACCGCCAATCCCTGCAAGGAATCCAGAAATCGCAACAGCAGTAAAGCGAACGCGATTTACGTTAATGCCGGCAGCTGCTAGTGCTTGCGGGTTGTCACCTGCTGCACGAACGTGCATGCCAAATTTTGTCTTATACAGTAGATACCAAAAGAAGGTAGCCACTATTAAGATGATGAACATAAAGGGATACACGCGGGTAAAGGCAGCACCCAGTATAGGAATCTCCATCAAAAACGGTATATCCCACCTAGGCGAGGTTTGCAGCATAAAGCGTTCCGATGCTTGCCCAAAGAATGTTGCGTTTATGGTCGAGGTCAAAAAGCCTGTCAGTGCTACTGACAAGATGTTAATCACAACACCACTAATAACTTGGTTTGCCATAAATTTGATACAAAGCGTGGCATGAATCAGAGCAAAGAGTGCACCGCCTAGTGCAGCAAACACGAAGCTCAAATACATGGGCAAGTCAGAGGTTGTGGCAAAGAGCCCTATCGTAGAGGCAACAAAGAGGGCACCTGCAAAAGCGCCAAAACCCAGCAGTCCTTCAAGTGCTAAATTAACGACACCACTGCGCTCTGAATAAATTCCACCGATGGCGATAATCATCAAAGGAAGCGCAAAACTTAGCCCGTCAACCAATATGGCAGCATAATTTATTTCGCTCATGTGACATCACCACCTTTCCCCGTATTCTCTTTCAGGGCTGCATCACCCTCTGCATTTGATTCGGTACTATGGTCAGACTCCTCCGCATCATCATAACTACGCTTTTTAGTGTCAAGCCATGCGCGCAAGAAACCGCCACAGGCAGTAAAGAGCAATATCATGCCGGTAATCAGTCCGGCGATTTCGTGGCGAACTCCAGCAACAGAGCCCATATAGATGGCGCCGCTGCTGAGGGTACTAATCAGGGTGGCAGCAAGTATTGCTCCTAAGGGGTGAATGTTGCCCAAAAACGCTACCGCAATCGAATCGAATCCTGCAGCAGGCAGATAGTTGGGCATGATTGAGGGTACGTTCGCTAGGTAGTGTGTAACGCCTGCAAGACCTCCCATTGCCCCTGATATTGCCATAGCAACTATCACGGTGCGCCCAATTTTGACCCCTGCGTATTCAGCAGCTTTGGGGCTTTTGCCAACAGCAGTCATCTCGAATCCCTGCTTAGTTTTTGTGAGGAAGAACCATAAAATGACGGCCATAACTAGAGCAAGTAAAAACCCAATAGGTAGGCGCGCGCTTGCTTCGCCTAGTTGCACTGGCTCTGTCAGTAGTCGTGCCTCAGTACTTGCAACGCGCGCGTTACGTGAAACAGGATCGATGTAGTACGATTTGATAAAGTAGCTTACCACTAGCATGAATATATTGTTCAACATGATGGAAGATACCACTTCGTGAATGTTAAAGCGGTACTTTAAGAATCCAATTAGGGCGCCGGCAAGGGCACCTACAACAATACCGACTAGAAGCACTAGCGGCCTTGCAAGCCATGCATCCAGGTTGCTATAACCGATAAAAACTGTAGCGAAAAAGCCAGCCAGAATCATCTGCCCAGCAATACCAATGTTAAAGAGTCCAGCACGCATCGCAACGACAAATCCTAGTGCCCCAAAGAGTAGAGGTGTCATGGTAGTTGCAAGACCAATAAGGTCAGTAAGTTGTGATTGTCCGCCGCCGTAGTTTGCTTTTGGCAGCCATCCGGCACCTGCAAGCAGGCCACGAAACACCTCAAAGGGACTGTTGCCAAATGCAAGAACAACAACTGAAATTGTTATCAGTGATAGGAAAATAGCCAGTAGAGGAACGGTCAATGACTGCCTGCGTCCACCACTGAGTCCTTGTACGAGCATTCTGGTCGCACCGTCAAACGCGCTGTTTATCTGATTCAGTGCTTCTTTGCCTTGACCTTGAAGTCGCTCATCAGGCTGCTGCCCTTGCTCTAGGGGAGTCTGACCATTTTGTTCCTCTTGTAACTTCTTAGTCATTTTCAACCACCCCCATCATGTATTCTCCTACTTTGTTGGTGGTAAGTTCTGCTGCAGGTGCTACTTTAAGCATCTGCCCAGAATACATAACGCCAATGGTGTCAGCTAGATCCATGACTTCGTCTAGCTCAAGAGATATCAAAAGGATTGCCTTTCCTTTGTCGCGCTCATCAAGGATGCGCTCGCGAATGGCCATAATCGCACCAATGTCGAGTCCGCGTGTTGGCTGTACAAAAATCAGCAAATCTGCGTCTTGGTCAATCTCTCGGCTAACGATTGCCTTTTGTTGGTTTCCGCCGCTCATCTCGCGCGTCATTGTTTGTGGTCCGCGTGCGCAGCGAATATCAAAGCCTTCGATGAGTTCTTCAGCATGCTTATTAAAGGCAGCAGGCTTAAGTAGCGACGACTTGCAGTAGGGGGCTTGGTAGTAAGACTTTAAAGCAAGGTTTTGCTCTAGGGGAAAATCTAAAATCAGCCCAACTGATTGACGGTCTTCAGGAATGTAGGCAATGCCTGATTCAGTACGCTTGCGTACAGACAACTTTGCAAGGTTGTGACCTTTTAGGCTAACAGTGCCACTTTTTGCCTTTGTAAGACCTGCTACTGCGTCGGCCAGTTCTGTTTGTCCGCTGCCAGATACTCCGGCAATGGCAAAGATTTCACCTGCGCGGACTTCGAAGCTCACATCATTAACCTTTGGAAATCCCGTACTGTCTTCAACACGCAGATTTTGAACTTTAAGTACGGTGTCACCAATGCCTTTAGTAGGTCGTTTTGCGCTAAAGTCTACATCACGTCCCACCATTTTTGCCGCCATTTCACGGGGGCTTGTATCTTTAATATTGCTGACATCAACTAGTTTTCCACGTACCAAAATGGCGCATCGGTCGCAGACTTGCATAACTTCATCTAACTTGTGTGTAATGAAAATAATGGTCTTACCTTGGTCACGCAGATTCTTGATGACTGCAAGCAGGCTTTCGATTTCTTGAGGAGTAAGCATCGCCGTTGGCTCGTCAAAGATTAACAATTCTGCATCGCGGTACAACATTTTTAAGATTTCAACACGTTGTTGAGTCGATACGCCAATGTCGCTGATGATGGCACGCGGATCAACTTCAAGACCGTAGTCTTTCGATAGTTGTCCTATGTGTTCTTCTGCACCTCTTGAATCGACGTAGGGAAAGATGCCTAGCGCTCTTTTTATGGGTTCGTCTCCCATGATGATGTTTTGCGCTACGGTGTAATTGCTAATTAACTTAAAGTGTTGATGCACCATGCCAATATCTAAGGCGACAGCTTCGTTGGGTGAGTCAATCTGGACTTCTTCGCCACGCATAAATATTTGACCTTCATCTGGCTGATACAGCCCAAAAAGCATAGAAGCAAGGGTAGATTTCCCCGCACCGTTTTCACCCAGTAGGGCATAGATTTCGCCTTTGCGTATTTCTAGGCTGACCTTGTCGCAAGCAACAATGCCAGGGAATCGCTTGGTTACATTTTTTAGCTCTAAGAGAATTTCATTTTGTTCGCTTTGCTGAACAGCTTGTTTTTCTTGCATCTTTAGATGTCTTCCCCCAGTAGTTCAAGCCATTATTTCAAATTGAAAAAAGGCGGCACCTCCACGCTGGAAATACCGCCTTCATTTTAGCACTTTAGTCTATAAGTGCAGCCTAAAGAAAGCTACAAACTATAGCCCTAGATTATAGTCCTGGGAAATCTGTTGGACCAAACTCGCTAAACATCGCTGCAGGAACGATGTCCCCTGCTTTTACTGCTTCAAAAGCAGAATGTAGAGCAGTAATAGTGTCTGCATCTAGCTGTTGTTGACCTTCTGCATAAACAAAGCCAGTAGAGTCAGTATCAGCTTGTAGTACATAGTTGCCACCAACAAAGTTGTCTGCTGCAATTAGGTTTAGCTGACGATAAACGTTAAGATCCATAACTTTAAGTACGCTTGTTAGTACAATGTTGCGGTCTCCGTCATAGCCTAGGTGCCATTGGTCAACGTCGCAACCAATAACCATAACGCCCTCTGCTTCTTTAGCGGCAGTAAATGCGCCATTACCTGAACCACCAGCAGCAACAAACATGATGTCTACATCAGCAGCGATCAGAGCGTCGCCTACTACTTTGCCTTGTGCTTCATCATTGAATGCGCCTACGTAGTTACCAGCAATGTCATCGCTTCCAGCGAATGCTGAAAGGTCAACGATTGTTGCGTCAGTACCGAGGTTAGCGTTTGCATAGTTAACGCCACTTTCAAATCCCATGTGGTAGTTAACTACCGGAGGAATGGCCATACCACCAACAAAGGCTACGTAGCCTGTTTCTGTTTCCATAGCAGCAGGGATTCCAGCAAAGAAGACACTTTCTTGTTCTGCGAAGAGCATTGCATAAACGTTGTCTAGCGCAACATTTCTTTCGCTGTCTGGGTCATCTTCGTCAAAGTCAGGATTCGCTGGGAATGTATCAACCAGAACGAAATAGGTTTCTGGGTTGTTTTGGGCAACCTCAGTGATGTCTGCAAATTGGAATCCAGGTAGCAGAACAATGTCGTAGTTAGCAACGATTTGCTCTACAGCAGCAATAGCATTGTTCATATCTGGCTCAACAACGCTTGATGCAGTTGCACCACCATTTGATTCGATGAATTTTTGTGCACCTTCCCAAACGTTTTGATTAAACGAACCATCGTCTACGCCAGATGGGCTTGATACTACAACGATTCTCAGTTCGTCACCGACTTCTCCGCCGTTGACATACCCGTTCTCGTCACCATTGCAGGCAACAAGTCCCAAGGTTAGAACGAGTGCAAATGCAATAAGCAGCACTTTCTTCCAGCTCATACAATATCCTCCTTCGCATTACATGCGCATCAGGTTAGTGCCAGACTTTTTCTAGCACTTATTTCCACATTCAATTGTAACGTAATGTCAACGTCCAGACAAAAGGCAGGAGGCAAATTTGAATAAAACTCCACAACTCTAGAGGAACATTAATTTATAGAGTGCTCTACGATGGCCACCAGCTATTGAGGCTCTCCCTCTGAACAGACGTCGAAGGACCATGCCCTGGATATATTTTCGTCGATGGATCCAACTCCTTCGCTATGCGCTCCAACGACTGCTCCATAGCTTCTGGACTACCTCCTAAAAGGTCAGTGCGTCCAATGTCGCGTGCAAACACCGTGTCACCGCTGAAATAGTGCTTCAAGCCCGTTGTAGGGTCAGTGATTACATATCCCGTGCTGCCCTGAGTATGACCAGGCGTTATCATGACCTCAACGCGCAAACCTGCAAGGTCTAGCACATCGCCGTCTTGAACCTTAAAGTCAACGCGCGGTATTTCAACCTTGATACCGTAGCGCTCTTCGATGTCAGCAACCAGTGACGGGCAGGTGTCGAGCTCTGCTTGTGACATATAGAGATAGGAGCTGGCCTCATCAGCAATCTCATCAGCAGCAGAAATATGGTCAAAATGCCCGTGCGTTAAAAGTACCGCAGCCACCGGACGACCATCAATGGCAGCCAAAATCTTATCGGGCTCTGCGCCAGGATCGATAACAATCAGTGGGGGAGTCTGACCAGCCTCTGCCGGTATTCCCTCGATAATCCAGGTATTTGTCTTTAGTTCTCCAACAATGGCACGATCGATGTTCATAAGTGTTGCTCCTTTGCTTGTATTTATATTTGCGACCGGTGACAGAGGTTCAGGTGCTGGTTCAAGTTCTGAGAGAGGTTGCGAGCCGCGTATGAGCAAGAAGATGCTTGCTACAAACAGCGCTAGTCCAACAATTATAAACAGGTTAAACAGTTCTGATTCGGGCGAAATGAGCCATACGAAAACAAAGCTGGTGGCGTTAACTCCAACGTGTGTGGCGATGGCTGGCCAAACACTGCGCATGCGCAGAGCAATCCATGCCAGTAGTATGCCCAGTGTTCCTGCCATGATTCCCCAGGTTAGTGTTCCGTGCATAAGGCCAAAGAGGATTGAGCTAAAGACTACTGAGAGCAGTACACCAAATCCGCGACGCAGCTCATTGAGCATGAACCCGCGGAAGAGGACTTCTTCTACAAAAGGCACAATGGTTGAGGCAACAATTGCGGTAAAGACTGAGCCAAACAGCATGGCCTGTGCAGCACCGGTTTCGTAGTCTTGCAGTATTTCAAGGGCAGGTAGCTGCATAAGAGAATTGAATGCAAGACTAAAACTAACACCCAGCATGAGAGCAATTGCAAGCACAGAGGGCTTTGCTGGAGTCAATCCAGCAAATTTAATAAGGTCGAACTTGCGCAGTTTAACAATAAGTCCGGTAAGTACAAGAGTTACCGTACTTGATATAAGTAAGATCCACTGTATGTTTGCTGCGAGATGTTCATTTGTAGCGCGCGCTGTAATATCGCGCAGTGTATCAAGGTCGCTATACAGTGATGTTTCTGTTGATGTGGTAGCAGACACCTCGAGGAAAACAGAATTGCCAACAATTATGAGCCCAACGAAAAGCTGCACCACGAAAAAGATTAGTACATAAATTAGCGACCATCCAATTGCGCTCCAGGCACGCTGGGGCGACCGAGGTTGCTGTTTTTCTTGTGGCGAGCCTTGCATGGACGTACTCCTCATAAAATTTATATTTAGGTAATACGGTATCGAATATAACATTAGTGCGGATAGTACCAGCGTCTTAATGCCTACAACAGTGCATAAATATCAACAAAAGTGATTAAAGCTTTGTAAGATTTCTGTGTTGCCTGTACAAAATGCAGGCGCAGGACTGTATTTTTTTACCTCGTTAAGGTAAAGTGTGTAAGCACTGAATAAGAAATAGTTGGGCATATCCTAAGCTAAAGGATGGCTTTGTTGTGAAATGTCCAACACGCACTGGGAAAAGGAAGCCGGTGCGTTAGGACATGGAGAGGAGAAGATTGTGCGCAAAAGTAGACTATTGGTACTTGCCTTAGCTTTTGTTATGATCTTTGCGCTCGCACTCGTTGGTTGTACACCAGATGAAAATGGCGACAACAACGGTGACGCAGCAGACCGCAGTGGCGGGACCTTTAGAATGTGGATTAATGAGCCACAATTTATCGATCCCTACAACGCAGGCGAAAGTGAAGGACTGCATGTAGTACATGCTATCTTTACCCCGCTAATCTACCCAAATCATCAAGATCCTACGGTGATTGAGTATGGAGCTGCAACGGGTTTTGAGGTCAATGATGATGCAACTGTCTTTACATTCACTTTGGATCCAGAAGGTAGATTTGCAGACGGAACGCCAGTAACAGCAGACGACTTTGTTTTCGCATTTAGTCGTATTGCCTACATTGGAACCGTAAACACCATGACTGAAGAAGTTGACCCTTCAACAATCGCTTCGCAACTTAGTGCAGTTAGAGGATTTGACGCCACTCAAGCTGGCGACACAGATGTTCTTGAAGGTGTAGTGGCAGTAGATGACCACACACTAGAAATTACTCTTGACGAGCCATTTGGTGACTTTCTACAAAACCTAATGCACCTATCACTGGTACCAGTACCTCGTGATCTTGTAGAAAATGGTGTTCCTTTTGATGGCGACTATGTACCTTTCGGTGAAATGCCTATTGGTAACGGTCCTTTCATGATGGCAGAACCATGGGGAACTCAGTCTATCAACACAGTACGCAATCCTTACTACGCGGGCGATCCTGCATATGTGGATGGTGTTGAATTTAGAATTATTAACGATGTAGATGCTGCCTTTATTGAATGGCAAGCAGGCGGCCTAGACCTAGCACAAATTAGCTCAGGTCAACTTGAATCTATGATTGCTACTTATGGTGAAGCAGGTAGCGGTGGCTATACAGCAAATCCAGGCAATCAAGTAATTACTGGTGCACAAGCTGGTACTTACGTTATCTTGATGAACACTACAGAGTATCCTTTTGATAACGCAGAGCTACGTAGAGCAGTTACTTTGGCTATCAATCGTGATGCCATTAACGATCTTGTATGGGAAAGCGCCTATCAGGTTGCTGGCGACTTTTTGCCACCAGGAATTCCTGGTTACGGTGCACAAACATGGGCAGACTCACGCTTTGATCGCGATGCTGCTATTGAAGCACTTGAGGCAGCTGGATATCCAGGTGGAGAAGGCCTTGACCCAATCGTTCTATCAACCAACGCTGGTGCAGGACATGAGCCTATCATGGAACTGATTCAAGCTGATCTTGATGCAATCGGAATTACGGCATCAATTGACGGTATGGACTGGTCAGAATATCTACGCGCCCTTGATGACAAGAACTATGAAATTGGTCGTCTAGGCTGGATGGCAAGCTATCCAAGTACTGACTACTTCCTCTATGAATTCTTCTACACAGATGTTGGAAACAACTTTACTGGCTTTAGTAACGCTGATGTAGACAGAATGCTTATGGAAGCAAGAGGTATTGGTGACGCAGATGAGCGTGCTGCAAAGTATCTAGAAATTAACGAACTTATCCAGGCAGAAAACCCGCTTATCCCAATCGCATTCTATGCACACCGCATGATTGCTTCAGAGCGTATGAATGACTTGACGATTAGTTCACTAAACAATGTGGACTTTAAGTCTTTATGGATTACTGCTGACGCAAGATAGTAGCTATTCCCACTTATATCGCAAAAGAAAACGCCCAGCAATGGGCGTTTTCTTTCGGCATATTCTAGTGATTTTACATAGTTTTTAACGGTATAATAATTTCGAATTGTTTATGTTGGATGTGTCTGAAAATTTTCAGACAAGCAAGAATCGAGAAGTTGCATGCAGTTGCTTAGATACATTATCAAGCGCCTATTACAATTTATTCCCGTGTTTCTAGGGGTAACTTTACTTATTTTTCTCATTTCATATCACATGCCAGGATCTGACCCGGCACAGATGCGCATGGGGGAACGAGCAGTTACTCCTGAATTTCGTGCACAATTTGAAGCTGCACATGGCTTTGATCAGCCCTGGTACGTTCAGTACAAAAATTATTTAATTCGATTATCCCAAGGTGACTTAGGACGTTCTTACTTGTCTGGTCGCCCTGTTACAGATCTTTTGGTTGATAGATATCCCTATACAGTACGTCTTGCCCTTGTTGCGATTTCAATTCAGATAATAATAGGAATAAGCGCTGGTATAGTTTCGGCGGTAAAAAGACGAACTTTCTGGGATGTTTTGGTGACGATGTCTACGTCGATGGCAGTGTCGTTGCCGGTCTTTTGGCTGGGTCTGATATTACAGTATATTTTTGGCATATGGATGCAAAATGTTACAGGAGGAGCGTTCTATTTGCCCGTTACAGGGGCTAGTGGCGCTATGCCCACATGGGCCTATTATGTCTTGCCAGGGTTTACTTTGGCTGTTGTATCCATGGCATATACAGCACGCGCCATGCGGAGCCAATTGCTTGAAGTCGCAAGTGCAGATTATGTACGTACGGCAAAAGCAAAGGGCTGTTCTCCAGCTCGTATTTTGTGGGGGCATAAGATGAAAAATGCTCTTATTCCCGTCATTACTCTTATGGGCGTTGATTTTGGCGTTATGCTTTCAGGTGCTATCGTTACAGAAACAGTTTTCAATTGGCCTGGTATTGGACTGTTAATGTCGCAAGCAATCATGCAGCGCGATTTTGCAATAATTGCAGGAATTACGACTTTGATTTTGCTTGTAGTTATGACCATTAGTCTTATAGTAGACATTCTTTATGGTTTCCTTGATCCCCGAATTAGAATTGCGGGAGGTGAGGAATGATGACTTCACTATTTAACAAAAGAAAGCATATCAAAATGCTTGATGAAATGGCTGAGAGCGCAGGTGATAGCCGCGAGACACGCACTCTTTGGGGCGACGCTTTGCGCAGGTTGCTAAAGAATTACCTTGCTATGGGAGCACTTGCTTGGATACTGATAGTGATTATCGCGGCAGTATCAGCAGATTTATGGGTTCCTCAAAATTTTGGTGATCCGACATTCATTGACACAATTACGGCAAGAGACACACGCCTGCAGTCTCCTAGTTGGGAACATCCTTTTGGCACTGATGATATGGGCCGCGACATGTTTGGACGCGTGATTTATGGAGCGCGCGTATCACTTACGGTAGGAATTGTTGCCACGGCACTCGCTGCCAGTTTTGGTATTTTTATCGGAGCAATCGCTGGATATGCGGGTAGGTGGGTCGATTCTGTACTCATGCGCTTCACTGATGTGTTCTTGTCATTTCCGTACTTACTGATGGTTATATTGGTTATGGCTATGCTTCCTCCAGAGGTAAGAGGGTCGTGGAGTGTGACCATCGCGATTGCCTGCTTTGCGTGGGCTAGCTTTGCACGCCTCTTCCGTTCAAGCGTTTTGAGCGTTAAAGAAAATGACTATATTATGGCAGCCCGTGCCTTGGGTGCATCAAGCTGGCGCATTATTTTTAGACACATTTTGCCCAATGCTATAGCACCTGCTTTGGTTGTTGCAACCATGAGTGTCGGTGGCATCATACTGACTGAATCAGTGTTGTCCTTTTTGGGATTGGGAATTCAGCCTCCAGAAATATCTTGGGGTCGCATGATTGAGGACGGACGTAGGTTCTTGACGCATGAACCTCAGCTAATTTTGTATCCAGGACTCGCCATTTTATCAACAGTACTTTCTTTCATGTTACTGGGTGATGGTGTCCGCGATGCTCTTGACACAAAGTCAAAGGATTAATCGATGTTTAAGAGAAGTAAAGAAAAAATGGACACGTCCAGCCATAGTTGGGATGTGAATGATACCAGTCCTTATACAGATGGACCGCTCCTTGAAGTGCAAGACTTAAAAATGTACTTTCACACCCGTGATGGAGTGGTAAAGGCTGTCAATGGGGTCAGTTACACTCTGGAAGCTGGCAAGACCATAGGTATTGTGGGCGAAAGCGGTAGTGGTAAAAGCGTGACTGCTATGACTCTCATGGGGCTTATCGATATGCCTCCAGGAAAGATTGAAGGTGGAGACGCATTTTATCGCGGGAAAAGTTTGATAACTGCCGAAGAAAAGGCATTGCGCAATATTCGCGGAAATCGAATTGCTATGATCTTTCAAGATCCTATGACTTCGCTTAATCCTGTGTACAAGGTTGGACGCCAGTTGGCAGAACCTCTGATTATTCATAAGGGAATGAAAAGGAAAGAAGCATGGGAGCGTGCGGTAGAGCTGCTTCGATTAGTGGGTATTCCCAGTCCAGAACAGCGCGTGAAGGAATATCCGCACCAATTCAGTGGCGGTATGCGTCAGCGCGTCATGATTGCTATGGCGCTTGCATGTGATCCTGACATTTTGATTGCCGATGAACCAACTACTGCTTTGGATGTAACTATTCAGGCACAAATTATTCAATTGATGCAAGAATTGCAAAAGGAAAGTAACTCGGCCATTATTATGATTACTCATGATTTGGGTGTTGTTGCTGATACGGCTGATGACGTGCTAGTAATGTATGCAGGACGTCCTGTCGAATATGGATCGATTGATGATGTTTTTTATAGATCTTCGCACCCCTATACCTGGGGTCTCATGGGTTCTTTACCGCGATCTTCTAGTGATATGACAGAAAAGACTGATCTTCTTCCTATCGAGGGTATGCCACCCAGCGTGATTGATTTACCCAGTGGATGTGCTTTTCACCCGCGCTGTCTTTATGCAAAAGAAATTTGCGCAACAGAAGACCCTGTTATGAAAGAAATTGCAAGCGAATCTAGCAAGCCTCACATGGCGCGCTGTCACTTTGCTGGCGATGCTGGCTTCACGAGGGAAAGCATGGAGCAAAAGATTGCCGATGAGGATGTTGCGATTGATGTCGCAGCTACTAATCAGGGGAGGAGTGCATAATGAGTACGCCGCTTCTCGAAGTAAAAAATCTAAAAAAGCATTTTCGCATAACTACAAACCAAGGCAGCAAGAAAGTTGTAAAGGCTGTTGATGGCGTATCGCTGACTATTGAAGCTGGCAAGACCTTAGGTCTTGTAGGCGAAAGTGGTTGCGGGAAGTCTACAGCAGGTCGTACTATCATGCGCCTGATAGAGCCTACTGATGGTGAAATCTACTACCAGGGCAAAGACGTGCGTAAAATGAACGCACGTGAGTTAAAAGCCTTTAGAAAAGAAGTACAGTTCATATTCCAAGACCCTTATGCTTCGCTTAACCCTCGCTTTACGGTAGGAGAGTTGGTTGGTGAGCCTTTGGCAATTCATGGAATGGGCGATAAGCAAGAGCGTATTGCACGTGTAAAAGAGCTTCTTGATACGGTAGGCCTTAACCCAGAACACATTAATCGTTATGCGCATGAATTTAGCGGAGGGCAAAGACAGCGCATTGGGATTGCTCGTGCCCTTGCTCTTAATCCAAAGCTTATCATTTGCGATGAGCCAGTAAGTGCCTTGGATGTTTCGATTCAGGCACAGGTTCTCAACTTGTTGAGCAAATTGCAGGATGAGCTGGGAATTGCCTATATTTTCATCGCGCATGATTTATCAGTAGTGCAGCACATTTCAGATGATGTTGCAGTTATGTATTTGGGCAAGATAGTAGAGCGCAGTGATTGGCGCGAGCTTTATGAAGCTCCGCACCACCCTTATACACAGTGCTTGCTTTCGGCAGTGCCAGTGCCCGACCCAGAGGAACAGCGCAAGCGTAATCGTATTTTGCTTGCAGGTGATCCTCCGTCGCCTATTGATCCACCACCAGGATGCAATTTCCACACACGCTGTCCGTTGGCACAAAGTTATGCAGGGGTTGACCCTGAAGAGTTGCAACAATTAGAGGACGACCTTGAAAGGTTGCGACAAGAAGAAGGCGACCCTGAAGAGTTGCAACAATTAGAGAATAACCTTGAAAGGTTGCGACAACTAGAGAATGATCTTGAGAAGCTGAGGCAAGCAGGAGTTGACCCTGAAGAGTTGCAGCAACTAGAGAATAATCTTGAAATATTGCGGCAGAGAGAACTAAAAAGTGAGCCTGAAAAATTCGAGCAATGTTCGACAGCAGTGCCAGAACTGAACTGTGTTGGAGCTGCTGATTCGGGACATGCGTGTGCTTGCCACTTTGCCGCAGCCTTCCCAATTTCTGATGAAATCGCTGCAATGAATACCGCAGTAAAATAAGGTTCTTTTTGGTGCTGCATGAAGCCAATTAAGTACAACGATACTGGTCCTGCCGTAGAGGACATTCAAAGACGCTTGCGCGTGTTGGGATATACGATTGGTGCTGAAGAGGGCACCAGTGGAACTTTCCAGGATGAAACACTTACAGCAGTTACGACCTTTCAGCGCACAATGGGACTTTCTCCCACAGGTGCTGTAGGACCGCGCACCTGGTCAAGGCTTGTGGACAGCACTTTCGAGCTGGGTGATCGTATGCTTTACTTGCGCATGCCCTACTTTCATGGCGCAGATGTAACACAACTTCAGCATGCCCTGAATTCGCTCGGCTTTGTCACCGGTGGCGTGGACGGCATTTTTGGCGCAGGAACTGAGCGCGCCGTCACAGAGTTCCAACAAAATTACGACATTAATCCCGATGGTCTTGTCGGTCCAAACACATTGCGGGCATTGTTAGACTTGCACCACATATGGGGTGGCAAAGAGGGAAGATCGCATTCTTCTTCTCAGGCTACCGCACCGCAGCAATACCAAGCCTTGATGGATTTCTACTTTGATTTTCAGGCACAAACTGCTCAGTCGACAGACAGTATCGCACCTGCAACTTTGGCAGCACTGCGCCGTCTAGTGCGCTATGCAAACAACCTAGAAGATGCAGCGCGAACAGACTATTCGGGCTTAAGCAATCCTATGGGCGAGCGGGGGAGCGCGACCACACCAGCCACAACAGTACTTGTTTCGGTCAGTGTGCTCGATGAGGCAAATAACGCCACCACATCAAGCGATGATCAGGTCAGTGTAGTTTACGAACACGATTTCAAGATTTTCTCCGCCGATTTATCAGAACTTTCAGCCGCCTTACAGGCTGCGCAATCCAGTGCTGTGCAAAGCATTGGAGCTTCAGAGCAGGTTCCTGCGATGGAATTGCAAATCTTTGTGCCAAGCAAGCTGTTAGAGCCAGGCACAGAGTCTAGTATGCCAGTTGGATTACGCTTAATGGCCTCACGCCTACTCGATGCACTTTGCCTTGCGGCAATAGGGTAGTGTTTGATAGACTGAATGGGTTGTAATGATTAGTTTCGTACATGGAATTGAGCTGTTTTCAAGGAGTTTGGAATGCTGGCAAGACGCATAATGAAAAACAGAATAGTCGCAGTATCACTGAGTATGCTTATGTTGAGCACCGCAGTTTTACCGGCGTTCGATGCACTTTTCTATACCAGAGCTTCTCAGGCATTTAGGCCAGCAGTTGCGGTAGCTACTCCACTGCAGGACAGGCAAGCAGAGGTTCGTCAGGTTGCCCGTGAAGTTGAAGAGCTTGACCGAAGACTTGACATTGCAAGCGATGACTATCATGAAGCACGCGAAGCCTACGAAACAGCTGTAGAGCGTCGTGTAGAGGCAGATACGCGCCTTGAAGAAACTGAAGCTCGCTTAGAAACAGTACAGCTGCACTTGAATACACGTGCGGTAGAAGTGTACCGTACTGGTACAGCTGGTGCGGGCATTCTAGAAGTGTTGCTAGGGGCAACATCCTTTGAAGAATTCGCAGGGCTTTGGACCTTGCTTGAAGAACTTAACCGCAATGATGCAGCTAATTCTGCTGAACTTAAAGATTTGACTACTGAGATCGAAGAGCTGCGTGAAGAGCTTCTCGAAGTAGAAGAAGAAGCTAAAGAGCAAAACGACCGTATGCGTGATGCTCGTCAGCGCGCAGAAACTGACCTTGCTAATAGACGTGAGCGTCTGCGCGGACTTGAGTCAGAAGTCCGCCAATTACAGGAAGAACAGGCAGCCGCAGCAGCCGCTCGTGCAGCTGCACAGCAAAGCGCAGCAGCGTCTTCTCCTGCGGGAGGATCAACAGGCGGCCAAACATTCCCAGCGCCAACGCGTCAGCCACGTAGCGAAGTAGTTAATATTGCTAGGCGCTATCTAGGGACTCCTTATCTGTGGGGCGGTACGACTCCTGCAGGCTTTGACTGTTCTGGATTTACTCAGCATGTATTTAGACAAGTTGGCGTTAATTTGCCACGTGTTTCTCGCGCACAAATCGGCGTAGGGCAAAGAGTAAATCGCGCAGATTTGCAGCCAGGAGATTTGGTATTCTTCGGAAATCCGATTCACCATGTTGGAATTTATGCTGGTGGCGGACAGATGATTCATTCTCCAACGCATGGGCAGGGAGTAAGGTTTACGGCGATTGCACACATGAACTTCACTGGAGCAACCAGACCTTAGACTGGATATATTCTGATGGGAAAAGAGAAGCCCAAAAAGAAGAAATCCTTTATTCATTTCTTTATTTATCTGGCTGGCTTTGTTGTCACGTTTACCGTGATAGTTATGGCTGGTGTTGGTTACATTATGGCTCAGCCTCTGCCAGATATTTCAATCGGAGCAATCGAGCGTAGATCATCGCAGCCCTCTACCATTTTTGCAAACGACGGCAGTGTGCTTGCGCAGTGGCATGGTGATACCGAGCGCCAACTTATGGCAGCCGATGAATTTCCTCAAATTATCTTTGACGCAACAGTTGCCATTGAAGATCAGCGTTTTTTTGATCATGGCGGCTTTGACGTTCGTAGTATTTTTCGCGCAGTTCAAAGTAACCTACAGGCTGGTGAAATAGTTGAAGGTGGTTCGACCATTACTCAACAACTTATGAAGATGATGTATGTGGGTGACGATCAGTCTTTTGCAAGAAAAGTTGAAGAAGCTATTTTAGCCTCGCGCCTTGAAATGGAGCGAGATAAATATGACATCTTAGCAGCCTATTTAAACATGGCGTTTTTTGGACAAGGGGCATACGGCCTTTCAGCTGCTTCAGAAATTTTCTTTGACGTAGAGCCAGAAGATTTAAGCATTGCGCAAGCTGCGACCCTCGCAGGCGTCTTACATATGCCTTCTGCCTATAGGCCACATGACGACCTTGAGCCGCTTGAGCAGCGCAGAAACATTGTTCTTGCTGCTATGTATGAACAGGGATTCATCTCACAGGCAGAGCTAGAAGAAGCGCGCGATACTCCTTTAGAGATTGCACCACGAACTTCGCGCGTAAGCGATGTACAATTTCCCTTTTTTGTTGACTTTGTCGAGCGCGAGCTGCCTAACTATATTGATGATGAGCGTATCGCACAGGGTGGCCTCTACATTTTCACGACGCTCGACCCAGAAATTCAATTAGCGGCTGAAGAAGCTGCTAGCACTTTTAATGATGACGATGAAGGACCTACGGTTTCGATGGTCACTATGCGTCACAGCGACGGGGCAATTCTTGCCTTGATAGGTGGTAAAGATTGGGAAGAAGACCAGTTTAACCTTGCTGTGCAGGCACGTCGTCAACCAGGGTCTGCCTTCAAGCCGCTGACCTTTATAGCAGCCCTCGAAGACGGCATTAGTGCTGACAGCATGATTGACGCAAGACCTTTCGAGGTTGAGGTCAGGGACGAAATGTGGAGTGTGACCAATTATGGAGGGTCAACTCCCGCACGTGAAATGTCACTGCATGATGCAATGGTGGTATCAGTTAATACTGTATACGCACGCCTTATCATGGATATTGGTCCAGAGAAAGTGGCAGATCTTGCCCGTGATTTAGGCTTTGCTGCTGAAATGGATCCTGATCCAGCACTGTCGTTGGGTGGATTGCGCTATGGGGTGTCTCCGCTCGAGATGGCTCGCGCTTATACGACAATGGCAAATACAGGCCTTGATGTTGAACCCAGGGCAATCGTTGCAGTAACTACCGCAAGTAATGTAGCAGGCGATAATATTGAAGTCTTGTACCAAGCTCCACTAGCCCCCGAAAAAACACGCATCTTTTCAGCAGAAACCGGTCGTGAAATGCGCAGTGCTTTGCGCGATGTGATTACGCGGGGCACAGGCAGGCGTGCAAATATTGATGACGTGAGAGTCTTTGGAAAGACGGGGACGACTCAGAATTATCATGATGCTTGGTTTGTCGGTTGGGCAGAAGGAGTAACAACTGCAGTATGGATGGGCTTTCCCGAGGCACAGATAGAGATGCGCGATATTCGCGGTCGTGATGTATCGGGAGGCAGCTATCCTACGCAGATATTTCATGATTTCATGGTAGAGGCTATGGATATCAGGCCAGGCGTTGGCATGTTTCCTGGCATGGGACTTATAGATTTTGATGACTATTATGAATACTATGAGATTCCTTCTCTTGAGGAGATTGACCAAGGCGAATAGATAGGCTGGTTAGTAGACTTTCTGGCAGGTTCATTAGCGTGAGATAGCAAGGTAGTGTAAATTAGTGTGCGACAGTTGCAATTGAGGTATGACATTCGACAGATAAAAGGAGTGCACGTATTATGAGCATAAGCAAAGAAGCACTACATAGAAAATCTAGAGTAGGTGTTTACCTGGACTGCAGCGAAGAAGACGGGCAATTGCATCAAGAAACGCTTGATTTGATGCTTGCTTTGACAGAGTGTCGAGATGCCAATGACGATCCTTATGGGATCTACGTATATAGCTCGAAAAAGGTGTGGAAGAAATTTTGTAAAGAACATGGCTGGATTTATCGTCCTTTTCCAACTAGTGGTGCTTCGAACAGGCTGGGCAAGATGTTGTTTGGAAGTCATGTAGATAGTCCAAAGCCGCCTGAATGGGTGGGAGAAATGCTCAACCGTAAGGCAGCGGACTTTAAAGTAGACGTTATGATTTTTGCAACACCAACAACGCTGGTGAAACAATCGAATCTGCCGAGCATTGTTGTGATGAGAGATATCGCACAGCTAGTTTCAAATAGTGGAAACGCAGAAAAATATGGCAGCGACTGGTATAGCGATCTATACAGCACGGTAGTTGAACACGCTACGGTTGCCTTGGTGGATGTTGATGCAGAAAGCTCTGTCATTGATGCTGCTCTTGCAGAATCGCAGGCAAAAATCGAGAAGCTTTCTTTTGGTCAGACTCCCAAAGCTTTAGGTTACGATCTTTCAATGCTTCTGCGCTCGATAAGGTAAAATCACGGCGATTTCTCAAGGTAAATGCAGTTTCTAGTTCTAAATAGCCCTGATTGAAGTTATTGCAGCTTATTTGAGGGTATTAGGTCATTATTTGACTCAGTACCCTCATCTTTTTGAGAAGTGTAT